>Ga0208645_1000410_pt1 | contig 47471 bp, 68 predicted proteins | sample VirMetDEL_Sep_01_FD_184519 | JGI IMG/M metagenome (GOLD analysis project Ga0208645, IMG submission 184519) | Aqueous microbial communities from the Delaware River and Bay under freshwater to marine salinity gradient to study organic matter... | ecosystem: Environmental > Aquatic > Marine >... | reverse complement strand
AACCTGCATCTTAGTTGTTTTCATAAGCCTGATCCCCAACCCGATCCCAAACCTGACCCTGAACCTGATTCAAAACCTGACCCCAAGCCTGATCCCAAACCTGATTCAAAACCTGACTCCGAACCTGCTTCTGAACCTGATACCGAACCTGCTCCTGAACCTGATCCCAAACCTGACTCTGAACCTGACTCCGAACCTGCGTCTTAGTTGTTTTCATTTATTTGATCCCAGTATTAAGGCGCGAAGATTCTTTAATGTGGTTGACTAGAGTATCAATAACTGAACAACTCCCTTACTATAACACAGTATCGTCAGTTGTCAAACGATTATCTAACTTTTCCGCCAAGATATTTTGCGATAATTTCTTTGTCAGAACCAATACGATATGAATAGATAATTGTAAGCATAGAATACTTGTCGTTAAACTTATCCATTAAATCTTGTAGCGAGGTATCTTCTGTAACATCAATACTTACACCTAACTTTTCACAAATGTCAGCAATGGACACATTCTTACAGGATTGTGCGAGGTTGATGATCTCACTAACCTCATTTTGCTGGATGTATCTGTTGATAGTTTGAATCCTATCAAGATGGTCGCTATCAAACTTATGGAAACTTTTAGGTGCTTTGGCAGCAATTTCTCGCTTTAGGTAATCGTGTAGGTGAATAAAGTTACCATCACGAAATGCCTTGGTCTTGAGGAAAGCGGTCTTGAGTCCAACTAATTCAATGTCACCAACATGCTTCTCGCACGTTTCTATAGTAGACCTGACCTGACTGTTACAATCTAAATATCTAGCATCATACACTACCTTGTTACGATTGACTTCTACATAGACAACCTCTGAACCATCTAGTTCAAGGTCGTATTCGTTCCAGTAATCAGCATCATTATATCGGTAATTACCTTTAACAAACTTTAATGTTTTACACTTACTAACATTACCACTACGAGAAGAAGTGCGTTCAACTTTTGGTAGATCGTCAAGATCAGAAAGTTCCTCCACTGGAATATTACACTCCAATACCTGCGCCATATCCTTGAAGATATACATGGTGAACCCACTGGACATATCTCTAAGATAATTCTTAATGCGAGTTTGCATACGGTCTTTGTGAATATAATACTTATGCTTATCATCAGCACTAATCAATTTAGTAGTGTATTTCTCGCTGCCACGATACTTTGCCTGCCAGTATGTCACCGATTGGCTTGGTTCTGGTAACACAAACTCATCTAGGTTCTGACGACCGATGAACTGACCAATACGACCCGCTCGTAGCGTTTCTGCTAACTTTGCTTGCTCGAAAGGTGTGGTCTTTTCTTTGATCTGCTCGATAGCAATATCTTTGAGACTATCTTTTACTGACGCAAACTTAGCTTTGAGTGCTGCTTTGGTTTTATCAGTCATGGATAGGTTCTCGCGAGCAGTATCAAACTCTAACTCTCCGAGGTCAAACTTTAAGTAGCCATCAACGTCAAACTCATCAAGTTGTGATGGAATCATATAAGCGATGTTGCCCATAAGAGCGTACATATTACCCCATGATGGAGTAAGTCCAAAGTCATCGCCCTTGAAAACGTAAGCATCACGCATTTCCTTACACTTTCTAATGACATGATGATTGTTGATGTTGGGTAGAGTACCTTCCCAGAACATGAACACATGCCCTGCCTCTTCCTCAAACTGTGAGACTTTGCCAGCAACAGTCAACTTGACCTCTAAACCATTAGGTTCATCAGTAGGTGCTGACCCTAGAGGGATAACCTTTGGTTGACGCTTTTCATCACGCATACATTGATAGGTGCGAGCAGTACCGTTAAGATAACTTTTAACAACAAAAGAGTCGCACATGCTGTAAGGTGACAGACTACCAATACCAAAGCAACCAATGACCTCGTTGCTATCTCGCTTGGTACTGACCCCGATAGCACCATAAACTTCTGCGATCTCATTGTCTTTAAGACCAGTTCCGTAGTCACGAATACAGAACCAAGGTTCTAGTTGGGTAGGTAGGTGAACATCGAAAGGAATGTCCGTTGTGCCTGCCATAACGTGAGAGTCGTGAGCGTTACATGCTAACTCTCTGATAACAGCACGCTCCTTGTTGCTGTAAACTTTATCAGCAAACATATCAAGGATGAAAGCAACGTCACCGATAGCAACATCACGCTGCTCGAAATCGTCACTGATAACAACATCTTGGGGCGCAGTAGCAAGTTTCATAATCTAAACTCCGAAAGAAAGTGGTTGGTTGGTTTGATGCTTTGATTATACAGTAGGTATCGTCACTGTCAATACTGATCTTGAGAAATTTATTTTAATTCTGGCATAACTCTAATTTCTGGTTTGCTCATTTCTCCAAAACTATAACTATACGATAAGAATAAAAGACCAAACATACATATACAAATTAGTATAGCACCAAGGAATTGTAGAGTTTCTATATCCATACTCACTCTAACCTTTACTTTTTTCTTTTTACGTTTGACTTTAACATGAGGTGGCTTTGGAGTCCACTTGGGTTTCAGGCCGCGATTCGCCTGAAACATATCCTTCAATGCCTTATCAGCATCTCTTTGTGTCTGCGATTTAACTCTTGGATCAGTTTTCATTTTGATCTAATATTAAATTCCGCCAGCAAATATAAAACCGAGTAACCAGAATATAAATATAATTAGTAAAGACTTCTTTTCACTCATTGTTTTCCTCAAAGTATTGTTTGATTGCTGCGGCGAAATCTTCGTAGAGATAACCAGCACTATGAACAGCATTGGTTTCACATACACCCATGCCAGATTCTTCGGTACACTCTAAAATCTCTCGCAGGTAGTAATCTAAACCGCGATGTTCAATACCTTGATATTCATTTCTCATAACATTTTCCTGTGGTTGGTGGTTAGTATGTCATCATTCTAATATAGTTATCGTACTTGTCAAGTGTAAACTTTAAGAATTTTACAAGCATAAAAATTATTTACTTCCAGCTTATTGTTCTGTGATCTTCAGATACGGTAAAACCCTCTTGCCTAAAATAGTCGCCAACAGATTTTATTACTTGTTCATCTGCTGTTTTTTTATACTTTATCATACGGAAAACCCCTTTCGCGTAATCCGCTTCGCCTAGATAAACACTATCATTTTCATATATTCCATGATGACGCTCTGACTTGTATTTAATTTTTTCGATAGCGATTTCTATAGATTCATTGACCAGATTAGTAAAATGTTCTGATTTATTTTTATCGCTATTTTTTCTTGCTTGCTCAATAAGGCTCATATAAATCTCCAAATTTTAAAGTTACAAAAGTTACAAAAGTTAGCACTCCTACTTGGAATTGCACCAAGATCAAATCTTTAGAAGAGATTTATGTTATCTGTTACACCATAGGAGCGTTATCATAGACCACCGTGGATTTCTCTATGACAATTAGAACACACAAGAATACATTTGTCAAGCTCGGCTAGGATAGTTTCTTTGTTTTTTTCAAACGAGTTCAATCTAAACTTAGCGAAATTAAAGTCTTTCTGTGTAGGATCAAGGTGATGGAAGTCCATCGCGCCAACATATTTACTGTAGCCACAACGCTCACATTCACCACCTTTATAATCTACCAGTCTTTGTTTAAAGGCTCTCTGTCTGTCTAGTGTATTCTGGTGGTTACAAGCCTTACAGTAAGCCTGTGTCCTGCCATTACGATCTGGCCTCATATACCAGTATTCTTTTGTCTCAGGTTTTGTCTCCTTGCATTTCGGACATTGTTTCTCTGACATAGTATCTCCTTTATGGATAGTGCATAGTGTTCTAATATATTATACACAAAAAAGATAAAGTTATGTCAAAAGCGACCTTGACGAGATTTGAACTCGCAACCACCGGATCGACAGTCCGGTACTCTAACCATTTGAGCTACAAGGCCAAATTGAACTGAGAGTGGTACAAACGCAAAATCAGACGCACGACACAAATGAATCTCTTATTTCCACCAATCCAAGGATACAGCGTATGACCAGCCTGTGTCAGCCAGTCATCGTTAATTACCCTAAACCGATTTCCATTGCTCCCACTAACAATTCTGAGTAGACTCGGAGTGACTTGAACACTCGACCTGCCGATTATGAGTCGGACGCTCTAACCAACTGAGCTACGAGTCCATAAGTAGTGCGGGTCAGAATCGAACTGACGGAAGCGAGCATATAAGGCTCGCGGAGATAACCAATCCCACCACACCGAGTTGCCCCTATTATAACATCGGGGCTTCGTATGTCAATCTAAAGTAAGAATAAAAATTATTCCATACCTTTAAGTCTACGAACAGTATTACCAACAGGATGCCACTTTAAGTTCTTAATCTTATTAGATAAGAATGTACGAACTGGTTTTCTCCTGCCTTCGCTCTCTGTGGTTTGAATCACCTCCTCAACCACAGAGTTGTTTAGTTGTGATAGTAAATAATGTTCAGACTTAGCATCTGATACATTTGGAATTGCTGCCAAGGCAGCCGTTAAGAAAATTACTTTCATTCTTCCTCCTATTTAAAACTAAACTTACACTTTCGTTGCAACTTACAACGATTAACATTTATTTTCTATCGACCAGCATAAAAAAGAGTGGCGAAACAAGAAGTCCAAACAATCCAATCCAAGGCCAGTAATTAGACACTATGCGCTCCTAACTGTCCATCCAGACTGCTCAACATTTGCTCAACACTAAAACTTTCTTCTTCTACACAATCTACATCATCGTCATAGGACGATAACTGGATTAGCGTATTCCACAATAAGAATTTAAGTTCTTCTTTATCAATGTCAATACCATTCATCAATTTATCTGCAATCTTCATTCTTCTGTCTCCAATTCTACAACCCAGCAGGACTCGTCGCAACCATCTTGCCAATCAATCGCGTCCTGTAGATCATCAAAGATACCATAGCATTTGAAACCGTCAACAGGGTTTCCAACCATATTTGTATATTTACTCATCTTCACTCCTCCTCTATTAAAATTTCTAGGTTTCCACGCTGTAATTGTTCAATGAAGTATGCTCTTGCTTCTTCTTTTGCGTCATCTTCTGATTCCGCCTCGACCGCATACGCAGCATCAATATACAAAAAGTACGTCATCTCCAACTCCTTACTCTTGTTACGCGATTGCCGTCAGTCGCAGTAGCATCGCCCGTTAGTTTCATCTCTTTATCTGGAGTACAGGTTAGTGGTACTTTGCCATTAACACTGTATCCTATACCTTCAAATCGACCGATTGTGTCTCCTACATGATAGTTTTTGTGATATTTTAGCATATAATCTGCTTCCGCCTGACATTTCTCTTGGTCTGTCATTTCGTCAGTCCAGATGTCGTCGTCGGTCTTTAATGCTAATACACAAACTGCTATTGTCAATCCTTTGACTAATAAATTCATAAAGTAATATCCTCAATCTCAATAGTTGACCATTCTAAATCTTCTGCGGCAAGTAATACATCTACCATGCTCTGAAATACATACTCTGCCTTATCGTCATCACTTAATCTTAAATACTTACTACCATTTATAATTGGTTGAAACTTCTTGTCTACACCGATATACTCAAACCTCACTCTGCGTGGATCGACTGAGACAAACCCAGAGAAGTCAATGCACATCATTCCATTGTCAATCATTTATATGCTCCGATAGCAAGTAAACCAATCAAAAACAAAAACCAAAATATATCTGAACAAACTAATGTTTCAGTAATCTTTTTCAAGCGGTTGCTCCGTACATTTTACAATACTCAATAGAGTAGTCAATAGCTTTTTGGTAAATATCCTCAAAGAAACTGGCGCGTTCAAATGCTGACATAACATCTGTAGGTGGATCGCCCCAACTCATACCGCCAGTGATGTTCAGTTCATATCGCTGACCACCTTCTGTGTAAGCATACATCGTAGAGGTTTCTCTGCTACAAGTAGAGCAGGCATCTTCAATGTCTTGCAACAGTTGTTCGGCATCGTATTCATCTTCGTCAAGACCGTACCACTCTTGGAACTCGTTGATCTCGCTCTTGGTAAGATTTGCGATGGACTCGCGAAAACTCTCTCGTCGCTCGTCGGTCATGTCAAAATAAGGAAAAGTAGCAAAAGTAAAATCAGCACCCACGGCAAAATCCTCAAAGGTTAGAGTAAAGAAAGAGCAAGAGGGAATCCAACTTCATCGGGTTATGGTTTGGGCAACACCCTGATCGTGCCTCACCCTCTCATGCTCTTATTATAATATAGTTATCGGCAAAGTCAATCTCTGAATCCAGAAATTTTCTGATCTTCTTCTTTGTAAACAATAGTTACTTCATGCTTGTCGCAGAGGTTAATAGCAACGTCACGACAATAAACTTCTTTACAGGCAAACCTAGCACAAGAAGTATCAATTACTTCATATTCTAATCTTTCGGTTTTATTTGGATCGCCCAGTTGACGAAGTGTTAGTTTAACTTTAGGTTCTTCTTTTTTAGACGGCATCTTCGCCCCTGAATTTCTCGTTGGTAAAATCTTCTGGTTCAAACCCAAGACTTTCAAGATTAGCGTGGAATACCTCTTGATCGTCTAACATGATAGAATATACATCTTCATATACATGCTGTGTTAGTTCTTGGTATGACATACCATTAACGATATACTCTGCGAGATTTTGAATCATCTCATGTGTAGGTACTGTAGTATTATCCATTACTTTGTCCTTATACTGGTTGGTGAACTTCTACACTCAAATCTACCCATTCTCCATCGTCTGCATCACGAATTGCAGCAATCGCATCTTCAAGGATGTAATCGCCCTGCTCGTCCTCAGACAACGCCTGCCACTGAACACCATCAATATTCTGCGGCATATCATCCCGTCCGATATACTCAAACCTAATATTCTGTGGACTCAATCTAATCCAACCACTGTATTCTACAACAATATCATTCATTCTGTATCTTCCTGTTCTTCGCAACGGTTGTCATAATCAATTACTGGTGGAGATTGTGGTTTTGGTTCCACCACAACTTTATCGCTAAAAATCCATGCTGGATCAATACCATTCGCCTCTAGGTAGGCATCTGCCTCATCAAAGTCTGGAAACGAACCAAAATATTTGATAGTGCCAGAATCTCGGCATAGAAACCAATAATCACTCACTGTCTAATTCCTCCAAGGTTAGTTCAAGGTCGTTAGCATCTTCTACCGCTTGATCGCAGTCAAACTGATAGTCGTCAAACAATTTAGCAACAGCAAACTCTATTGTAGTAGACATATCCCAAGTGTCAATAACTTTTCTGGCGATTGCCTCCATTCTATCGTGAGTCAGGTCTGTATCTTCAATCTTACTCATTTTCAATTTCCTCCAACATATCCGGTTCAACCCACTCTGCCCAAGTTGACACATCGACATCGCCACAGTCGCGGAATAGTTTTACACTACCATCTTCGTTGAGAATCTCATCACCGTTCTCGTCTAGTAGTTGGTAAGTCACTTCCCAGATCGCAACGGTACAATTTTCGTAATTACTCATCTTTCAATACTCCTGCTTCAATAAGGATTTCTTTGGCATCTTCTAACGAACAGCGTAAGTGCTTAGTATAATAGTTATCGGGTACATCTTCAAGAATATTAAAGTATAAATATTCAATTACTTGTAAAAGATATTTATTGTCGTTCATCATCTTCTAGTCCTTCAACAAATAGGTGGGCATCTTCTAACAAAAAGATAACATCGTCATCACTCAAATCGTCTGGCGTTTCTATCGCCGCCATTAGTCTCACAATAAGTTCACGCATCGTCACGCTCCCAATAGTCATTAAAGTTCTTACCTGCTGCATCTGACTCTGCTTTCATCTCTGTGTAGCAGTCGTCACAAAATTCTAACACAGTGGCATCTTCACAGTGGCACATTTGACACTCACTCATCGTCTACGATCACCCAATCCAAACTTCGATCTTCCATTAGTTCTTTGAGGTAAACATATACATCTTCTTCGTTAGGAGTATATGTAAAGTCTAATTCAATTATAACTGTTTTACTACTCATCGTCATCCTCCTCAACCATTTCCTCAACGCGATAACCAAGAATATCCTCGCCATCTTCTAGTTGCTCCCAGATGGTTTCTGGAATCCACTTGCGGGGATTGGTATTTGCTTCAAGATATAGTGTTACTTTATACTTGCTCATCATCAACCTCAATAATAGTAAAGCATTGTTCTATGTTAGACCGTCCAACAATTTCCCAAGTTTTGCCCTCTGCCTCAAAGGTATCACCCTCTTTGAGTATATCACGAAAATCGCCCAAATTCCAGTGGTCAGCGGCAAAATCATAGTAAAAAATTGTATTGTCAAATAGATCGCGTTGCATCATTATCTCCTGTGTCTCTTGTTTCGCTCTATTATACTTTCTATATCGGACTTGTCAATCCTTCTCATCAATCTTTTTCCAAAATAAACCATTAGTAATGGCAACAATATTAACACCCACAGTTGTAGCGAACTCCACAATAGATTCATCTTTACTTCTCCATAATTGATTTTGAACTCGATCCATGATTTCGTCAATTACTTCTTGCTTTGTCAATAGCTCATCACCGTCAAGATAACTCATAATGTACCCCACAAAAGGTAAAGTAAATATCCTACGCACAATGTTTCAACCACAAACACTACGTCAAGTATATTAAATCTATCGTCCATGTCAAGCACCTGCCTTTAGTTATTTTTTACTTTTGTAAATTCATACCACAAAAAGCCACAATTAGCCATAGCATAGGCAAACCAGATAAATGCGTGAGGATAGTCCCTCTGTCTAAGATTGTCGCCCGCAGTAATGATATAACATATTGTGGCGATTACAAGGGTTGTGATTCCCATTTTAATTCTTTTTGTTGTTCACTGTTGTTATTTGAAAAATCCTCGAACTGCGCCTGATTGCATTTTCATAGCACTCTGCACACTTGTAAGCTCGCCCCTTGTTTGTAAAAACAGGATAGTAATTAGTGGTATCATTCTTACACTCTTCGCACTTTACAGTTGTAAATTTCTTCATTATTGATCTCCACATATTTTTCTATTTTTTTTTCTGTTTTTTTATGCTTTTTTCTCTGTAAATAAAAAGAGAAAGGATTAGCAGGGACAAAGACTGGGCTGGTTGCGCTGGTGAAATAAGTTAAATTATACAGTATATGTTAGAGTAGTAAAGGGCAAAATACCCATTATTTCTATAATAAAACAAATACATTAAACATAATAACAATAAAGGTAATAAAGATATAAACAAACTAAATACAAATTATTTGAACCTCGTCCTGCCGCGATAAGTAAAAAAGCCCGTAATTTACGATGTTTTATAGCATTTTATTGTATTGTGCAGCGGCGATTTTGGGCGATTTGTTGGTGTGTATTGTGTGTATTGTTGTGTTTATGTGTTGATTTATGTGTTATTGTTTTGTGATTGTGGGGCATGTCTGGACTAAAATAGGGGCGAAATGGTGCGATTTGGTGCTTATGGGGGCGATTTCTTACATTATTTGTATATTTTTGTGTTATGATGAATTTTAATGTATTTTATTATTCTTTATAAGAAAAAGTAGCATCTGTTCGTTTTTGGGTATCTCTCAGAGCGGGGTAGATACAAAATGGAGCAAAATCAGCTATGGGGCGAATTGCGGCATTAGCATCAAAGCGCGGCACTTTACTTCATTATACTACATATAGTAGACACATCAATAATAATAACTAAATATAGATAATCACAATAATATGAGTGCAAAATTTCCATTTTTAGACTATTACACTGCGTTCACAGTTTGTTCTTGCTTGTGTGCGTGTTTCAAGTGAATAGGCTTGACGTTTTAACAGTTGTATGTTATCTTACGTTATAGTGCAAAGCGCTAGACGTAATCACATTTATATTTGCAAGAAAGAGTTGAGTATAAGTAATTGTAAAAACAAACATACATCCAACACTCTCTGCTAACATATAAGTAAATTAAGTGTAACGGACAAAGTTAGTGCGCTTTATACTTTAATTGTTAATTGTAATTGTGAACTTGTGTAATGTGGGAGAGTTCTATCTAAATTTTGGCTGACTGTCAGGGGTCTATGGCCGTGGGGAAATCTGTATTTATTAGGAGCGACAAATATCAAGAGGCATCAAGGGGCTGAGTGCGCTGGGCAAATCTTATTTATTTAGATAAGACAAATGTAGAGATGTCAAGGGGCTGATGACGCTGGGCAAATCTGTTAAGATCAGATAAGACAAATAGTAGAGTCTTCAGGGGCTATGCCATTGGGCGAAATCTTAATATATTAGGTATGACTTTTGTGAATTTTGTAGTGGTGGTGGGGGGCTGGGGGTCAGCGCGAAATCCGTAAGGATAAGATAGGACACTATCTGGGGCATGGGGGCAGATGGGTGCGATGGGCGCGCGGGAAAGAATCATCCACGTCATACATAATTATACATCGACACATAACATAAGTCAAATTAATAAAAAGCATAATTGTTGTAAGTCTATATATATCAACGACTTAGGGAGATCGAGGCCGCCCCGCCCGTCCTAAACCCTTGTGGGTAAAGGACTTACGTCGATTTATTCTCTATAGGCAAGAGAGCATAGCGCTAGGGCTAGGAAAAAAATTAAAAAATATTCCATAAAAAACCGCAACCCCCTTGCGGGGGTCACGGTCACACCCATAAAGATATGATTAGGCAGCAGCGGCAAGGGCGAGCGTTTCCGCCTTGCGTACTGCGGGCGACTGCGAAGCCTTGAGGATGCGATCAAACTCACCTCTGAAGCCTTCGCGCCGTGGAGCGTCCCACTGGTGGTAGCCCTGAATCGCGTTGTACGCTTCCCAAGCGGAGACAACAAACTCGCCAGTCATGGCAGGTCTGCCAGTCTTGACTCGTTCACGCTGCAATCGCTTGAAGATTGCCTCGGTGCGATTCTGGTGGATCGTCACCGCACGCTGTCCAGCGTCAGCATCGGGTTCTGGATAAACTTCTCGCAAGAAGTCAACCATACGAACGTCTGCCTGTTGCATACCTTCACACAGCGATTGGATAGTATTCCATCCATGCTTGAGGGTTTGGAACTGAGCAATCAGTTCGTCCATCGCGAAACGCAACCCGCTAGTGTGGCGGATTGATTGGTATGTCTCGGAGACACTACGAAGCATCGCCAGATTCATACACGCATCGCGATAGATGCCCAACGTGACGTTGAACGCGCTGCGGTCGTAACCGCCACGAATAATCAGTCGCGGGAAAATATTGTCCGCACTACCGAAAATCGACTTTCGATAATCGTCGGACGGTGCGACAGTCACATAATGACCATTGCGGAAATGGGTCTTGACACTTGCAGCCTCGTCAAAAACGGACTCGCAAGCATCGACCAAGGCGATAACGTCCTCGGTCTGGTGAGCAACGTAGCGAGAGGTTACGCTGCCCTCGCCCACAACCTCGCCAGAATCGGAACGGAACAAACCGTACCAAGGCGTTGCCATTCCATCAGGTGCGGACAGTGGGAACTTGTCCACGGTGAAATCGAAAGCGTTGCGAACTTGCTCGGAAGCAGAAACGGGTGAAACAGTAGTCATAAGACTATCTCCAAAAAAGGGTGTGAAAAAACTTAACTCTTAAAATATAACATACGAACGGGCGTTGTCAAGCCCTATTCTTCATCATCTTCTGGAAAAAGCATGTTCCAACAAACATCGCAGGTTCCAGAGATTAGTAGCTCGCGATCCTCTGCCGATAGTTCTGGCAGGGCATTTTGAATTAACTCGCCTTGCTTCCAAGCATGATAACCGTCAAGCGGCACATCATGAATTTCAACTTGGGCAGCACAGCAAGAGCAATTTTTGACGACAGTTGTGGTTTCCATGTCTCTATTTTAATAAATGGGTTGTGTTTGTCAAGTAAAAAAGGCAGGAAAAACTGGGATCGAACCAGAATCTTTGGGCTTCGAGTGTCGCGGCTTGTCACTAGCCTAACCACCTGAAGGTGACTCCCAGAGAGGACAACCATCCTTTCCTTCCCTCATTATAATAGTTATCGTCTATTTGTCAACCCCTTCTTGATATGTTTTTGTAATTATTTTTTAATTGACGTAAACCCTTATGGCGTAAGGACTTACGTTGGCCGGGGCCGCCCCGCCGGTCCTAAACCCTTACGGGCAAAGGACTTAGGGCGATTGTGATTGCTATTCACTATAGCATACTGCACAAATTAGCAGCGAAGAGAAAAAAATCATGAAATATATCACACTACACCCCCTTAGCAGGGGTACGCTTCTTGCCATAAGAAAATTTAACTTTTTTCTGTTTTAGGGTCTTGACAGCTTGGGCAGCGTCAGAACCTTTGGGCTGTACGCCGTGAATCAGCAGAGCGAACGACTCGTTACGAATCGCGGGAATCGCTGCGTGTTCGTCGGTGTGGTCAATCTCATACCCTAGAGCGTCGGCTTCGGCTTCGGAGAATACAACCTTAGACTCTCGCAGATTGTACTGGTCGATTAGATGATCCAGACGACCACCACGCGAAGCGGTCAACACTAGGTTTTCGGGTAGGTCGTTGCGATCTTGTAACCACCAGTTGAGCGACTTCGTGTAAGCGTAGAATAAGCGGTCGGGATGCCATTCTGCGACAAGATGCCACGCACGAAAATATAGTTGATTGAAAAAATCGCCAGCAACATGGATTCGACAGATGCCAAGGTTAGCGGGCATAGCGTCGGCAATAGCGTGTGCCATATCGTAGCACGATTTGAGATGACGCAAGCCGTCGAAGTTGCGTTTGCGTTTATCGTAAGCACTTGGGAATGTTGCTTCTTGCGATGCGGAAAAGCAGCGGAACTTACAATCTTTGCCGTCTTTGATCTTGCGGGATTCGCCTATCTGGACAACCTTAGATAGACACTCGCTCGCCTGTGGACACGACCAGCCGGATAGTAGGTCGAAACTGTAAACCTTACGGCGATTGGTTAGCCACTGTTCCAGCTCTGGAACGCCGTACAATGCTTCTAGTTTGGCATTTGCTTTTGAAAATGCTACGGTACTCATAAAACAATCCTAAAAAGTGGTTGAAACTCTACTCTATCTTAACTTATATCGGCAGCTTGTCAAGTGTTAATTTATAAATTCTGTAAACAATGACAAAATACTACCGCTTGCCTCAATATCTACAAACTTTGCCCCTTTAACGTGTCTTTTGGTTGCTTGCTCGGTGAACTCGTCGGTTCTATAGGGATTATAGTATACAATGTCCCATTCTAACTCCAAAATATCGCTTGGGTGCGAAACCACCACGCCCTTAACTTTCGCGTGTACGTTCTTCTTTTTCTCATCCCTAACTCGCTTTTGTCCTGCCTTGGAAACTCTAAACTCTGCATCCTCTAATACAATGTTATCAACGTGACAACGAACAATGCCGTCTTGCTGTACGCTCAAACATTTTTTATGCAAATTACGATATACAAAAACCGGGCGCGCGGGGTCGATATGCGCGACAACTTCGCGGCTCGTCTTTACTCTTGGCTTCATTGTTTCTCCTTGTGTTATGCCCTCATTCTACTAATATGATCGGCTTTGTCAATCCCCATACTTTAGAAAATACAATAAAAACATAAATTGTCGTAAGTCGTTGTGTGGTAAGGACTTACGTCGCACGCGGCTGCCCCGCCGGTCCTAAGTTGTTGCCACCAAAGGACTTAGGGAAAAAGAAAGAAGCGGGGGCGAACCCCCGCGACTTCCCCACAACACAACAACAAACCTAACTCAAGGACGAGACAACCTTAGATAGAGTTAGGGAGCGAATCTGCCCGTTCGTTTCCTGAACGGTGATATACTTCCCGTTTCGTCCCGTTCCGCTTTTCAGCTTGATGCCGTTCACGGAGCGAAGGACGTTCTTGTTCCCACCAGCAGGATAGAGAACATTGATTTTGCGCCCGTTGCGCTTTTTCGATAGATCAACCATTACAATACCTCGTTTTCAACGGTTGTGAATGAAAGAGACTGAACGCCAGCCTCACCTAATACCTCAATTTTACCATTCAGGATACGGGTTACAACCCCCTGAGACAATTTTGTGCCAATTTTTACGATTGGCGTTTGTGTGCTACTCATCTTCGCTCTCCTGTGTTTGTGAAAGAAGTTCCTCGGCAGCTTCTTGCCGTTCCTTGTTGATACGCTTTACCTTATACTCTGCTTGTTCGTGCAGGTGAAGAACATTGTCATCAGTCATCTTGATGAAAACCTCGTTACCTTCTGCGTCGGTCAATTCCATACCGTTGTAAGAAATGTAAACGTGGTGGTAAACCATCTCGACTCTTTGTTTGATCTTCATATCAAACGCTCCTAAAAGTGGTGTGAAGTGAACTCTTGTATTATACTATACTTATCGTCGTTGTCAAGCGGAAACTTGATTAATTTCTACAGAAATTTCATTTCCTTGTGCTGCATCTGCTTCTTTCAGAATATAGATAGAACCCCTAATAGCTCCACCGTCACAGCTATAGCGCACCATGTTTTTAGTTTCCTTATCTCTTACAAATCTGCACATTACTTGAGCCATGTTATCTTCTTTAACAGTCATTTTCTTTTCTCCATTGTTGTGATTGTTGTGACCGTGTACGTTTACGCTTCGTCCGCCGGTCTTGAAACTTACTCGCCCGTAGTTTGGGCATTGCAATTCTCTTGGTGGTCAAGGTAGTCCCTCGCATCTGATAAACTCCAAAAAATCTTTTTGATCTTCATTCCTTCCATTATAACAAATCTTGTTTTCTTGTCAATAATCATTCTTAACTTCATCGTTGTCTCCTTTCCTATATTATACTATCGGTCTGCCGGTTGTCAAGTCTTTAATTTATTATTTTGTTTTTTCTGCTAACTGGCTGGCTGTAGTCATCTCAGTCAATCTTGCTTGATAAGGTAAGACACCCCTGCCCGACAGAGATCTCCAGTTGCAACCTAGTTACGAGGGGCAGAGGCCGCATTGGTTTGCGTTGCCTTACTCTATCATTATACCATTATCATCGGAATTGTCAAGCGGGATCTTTAGTATTTTATTTATTTTTCGTAAGTCGTTGGCATCAAAGGGTTTACGTTCGCCGGGCCTGCCCCCGCCGTCCTAACCCCTTGCGGGGAAAGGACTTAGGGCAACAACAACACAAGTTAGATTTCAAGATCAAGGTTGAACTTGGCCTTGGCTACGCGCTTGATATAGCGCGGCTGGCCGGTGTGGAGGACTTTGCGCCCTTCCATGATTTTCGCCCATTGGTGGCGGTCACGGTTAGGGGTGTTGAGGATAACACGAACGACGCGAGCAGGTTTTGCATTCAATTTTTGCATAGTAAATTCTCTAAAGTTGTGGTTGGTTAAAAATATTTTGTTAAGTGTTGATTGTCCATCAAGCCGAGGATCTTAGGTTTCTTTATCGGGGTTTACCCCTGCCTCTCTAGTTGTCCATTGGATCAAGTCCTCCTTATGTTCTTAATTCTACCAAGGCATTTCCTGAGTTGACCACACGATTCGATTCCACTCGCCGGAGATAGAATCGTTGATCTCATCCCACATGTGGTCAAGATCGTCGCGAGATTCCATCGCTTCGACCCACATCATCTGGTCGTATGCGTCGATTTCGTTGAGTTCTTCGCATTGGATTTCGTCGTAGCTGTTCATCGTTTTCTCCTGAGTGTTGTTTGTTTCTTACTCCCTTATTATACTACTATCGGCAAATTTGTCAAGCCCTCTACACCTTATTTTAGATATTATTTAGAAAGTTTTTTTGATCGTCGTAAGTCGTTACTACCAAAGGACTTACGTTGGCCGGGGCAGCCGCGCCCGCCCTAAGTCGTTATAGGGCAAGGACTTACGTCAATCTTTGTGATCTTCGTATGGCGGAACCAAGTCAAGCCCAAAAAATAAAGAATCTCCAAATTTTTTGAATAAATGTTGCTGGATGGATTCAAATACTGATTGGTGTAGTTCCTCGTCAATATGGTCAATGCCGTTCAGCATATCACCATAATCAGCGGGCAATTCATAGGTGAAAGTGGATTCACAAATAACATCCGGCGAAACTTTGTTGGTCAACCGGCGAACCATTTTAACTTTCCATCTATTGTCATTCATTCTAATATCCTAACCAGTTTATAAGTTGTTGTGAATCGACTTCGTAATTCTCATCAATCTCACAAATCATCTCGTAACCTTCTTCGTCAAAGCTACAGCCTAAATCGTTATCAAAACCCTCTGCCACATCATCAAAACCGTGTGACTTGAGAATATTTTTCGCAATCTTAACGGATACGGTTGGGAACTGTTCTGCCCATTCTTGGCTGTCCATCATGTTTTCTCCGTGGTTTGAAAAAGTGGTAAGCACCTAGTATAATAATCATCGACCAATAAAGCAAGGTCACATTAAGATAGTTCATCAAATTCCTCAATCATGCCACTTTGTAAGCCAGCGGCAACAAATCGCATTTCCTTTTTGTATTGTTCTAGTTCGTCGGTGTGTCCATTGTAAATGAACTCCCCGTTTTCTTCAACTTGTTTTCTGTAATTAGCGGCGTTTTCTGCCTTGATTCGCTTGAGCTTACGGTATTCGCTCTCGTTGTTTTCTTCCTCGAAAATCATATCTTCAATCTCTTGGAGCGAGCGTCCACCATAAACCACGCGACCATCGCGGAATCGCTCTGGAAGTATAGCATTGGGGATTTCGATAGAATCGCGGATAAGTTCTGCCAACTTGTCAAACATGCGACCAGTAGCAGGATTGGACATTTTAGATTCGTAACTCATAGTTATTTCCTTTAAGAAGTGTTGTGTGTTGTATGCCTACATTATACATACTTTTGTCTGTTTGTCAACCCCGCTAATGGGGGTATTTTGGATTTTATACCAAATAAACTTTTACGCCGGTTTCTCGTGCTAGGTCAATATTATGCTGATCGTCGTCGTAAAAATAAACCACATCAAAAAGCTCTTTGATGGTCTGTAATACTTTTTGCTTTTCTTCTGCGATATTTACTTTTGAATCGTCAGAACCCACAGCGTGAACCTTAACCGGCTTCACACCAAAACCGCAAAGCCACTCGGCAATCGCTTTCGATACGTTGTCAGCACGAGCAGTCAAGACATAAACCGCAAAACCGGAATCGTGAACTTCTTTTGCTAGGTGGATCAGGAAAGTAGGGTTAGCGGAGCGGATGAACTTATCAGATCGAAACTCTGAAAAATCATATTCTTCACCGTCTGCGAGAACGTCAGTATTGAACTCAGCCGGAGTTAATTTGCGAACAGGTAAACCACGAGTACCGCTACCGCTTGGGCGACGAACGATAACCCCGCAATCAGTAGTCGCGAGAGTGTCATCAAAATCAAATACAAATGCTTTTTTCATAATCTTATATCCTTTTAACATGCTGACATTATACCATACTTTGCCGCATTTGTCAATAGGGCATCACCGTCTAAAATCCATTTTGATGGAAATTTCTTGGGAGGGTGTTTCGTCCCAAATATTAGGGCAGCGGGTTTGTAGTTGGTAGCTTATCCGGTTCGCCTCATTTCGTTGAGCAGAACAGCCGGTACAAAGTAGCCCCAAAAAGAAAGCCACAACCAAAACCAAAACCGCATTTCTTTCTTCTTTTTTCATATCAAAATCTCCTTACTATTATTTATCGGCTATAGGCCAGCGTCAACTACAATCAAAATTGAAAAAATAATTGATAAAGTTGTGCAAACGATCATCATAATTTCTAACATAATGTTTTCCTTTCTACTATATATTATCGCCATCCCTTTGACACCTTTGGTCACATCTACTCCAAAAACTTTAGAAAAGACAGAATAGTTGTAAGTTGTTGGTATATAAGGACTTACGTCAGTCGCGGCTGCCCCGCCGCACCTAAGTCGTTGCTGCGTAAGGGTTTACGTCAATCTTCGCCCCAGAATCCTTGCCATACTCCGCGCGCGAAGTCTGGGTACATTAGGCAAATTAGCACAAATAAGAATAAAATTATCACCACGGCCACCAATGTAAAGCTGCATAGGCTAGGGTACATGCGCCGGTTATAACTAAAAACGGCACCATCATAATTGAGAATAATAACATAAATAATCCCAATTCTTCATAAATTATTGTCAATAGATTTTTCATAAATTTTCCTAGAAATATTTTTTTACTGCTTCAAGGCTGATGATTGCTTGCTTTAGTTCGTTGATATAGCATTGAGCATATTCGTCAGGTGCTTTTTGTGCTTCTGCTAATCTATTGCGTAAAGTGTAAAGAGTGTTTTTTAATTGTTTGTAGGTCATTAGATTGATTGATTCTAGTTGTTCAGTTTCCATAATGATTACTCCGATGCGGTTCCGTAGGTGTTGAAGTAGGCGTGTTTTGCTTCATCGCGCTCGATAGATACTAGAGTCGCGGTGATAACTTCGATGGGCTTATTGTAGCCGGTGAACCAAGTCTCACCGTCAATATCTTTCAGTTGGCATTGTGGTACATCTAGGTGGCGAACTTCGCGGTTAGTCCAAGGGTCGATATAGGTGATGTCATAACTTTTCATAGTGTTTACCTTTGTGGTGTTGTTGTTTGTCATATAAGTATTATCGTATAGGGGTGTGACACGTTAGGTCAAAAACGGGCGATAATCTTAAATTCTTTTTTTATTTCTTTTGGTAGATCGTTTGGGTATTCAATCCAAAATTCACGCATTGAAAACCAAGTTTTGACAACCTTACCAGTTTTTTTATTCATTAGTCCATATTTCATAGTTGAAATTCCTTAAAAGTGTTATGAAGTTTGTTTTTTGTTATGCTGTATTATACCATACCCCTGTGACAAGTTAGGTCACTTTTTTAGGTATTCTTAAAAGTTTTCCATTTTGCAAGAACGTAGTCTCGTTTGCCTTCGCATAGGATTGATCCCGCTTTGGTTGTGATTCGTAAAGACGGGTTGAATTTTTTTGGTTGAACCAGAAGATAGTCGCCGGTTTTGTTTGTATCTACAATTTTCATTTTTAATTCCTTATAGGTGTTGTTTACTGTTGTGCCTCTATTATACATATATCGGCAGAAAAGTCAATAGGTCTATAGCCTAATTCTGGAATTTTGTAGGAAATAATTTTAATCGTCGTAAGTCGTTATATAGTAAGGGTTTACGTCGATCCGGCCTGCCCCGCCTGCCCTAAGTCCTTATGTGGTAAGGGTTTACGTCGATTGTGAAATTAGCTATTCCATTCGCCGTGGTTGTGTGTCCAATCGCGTACCTCCGCGCGCTCCCAGTGTAGCGCGTCTGCCATTGCTTCTTCGCTTACGTGGTCATAGTCATCGTATTGATCTTCGAGCATTACTTCCGCGCATAGGTCGCACGTTGGTACGATGATGTTGTTGTTACGGTCGTCGTATCCGTGTTCGCATACTGAGCAAATAAACATATTAAAACCTTTGTGTGTGTGTGTGTGTGTGTGTGTGTGTGTGTGTGTCGATCCTAGAAGAAAAGGTGACGATGTTTATCTCCACCCTCTACTTCTTCCCATTCGTCTTGATCGTCTGCGAACCGCCATCCGTCCGCTGCGTTTGCTTCACGGGCTACTATCTCGATCCATTCGGGTGAGTAGTAGTTGTCGCTTGCGAGAGTGATAACTTTGGTGATGCCGGTGTTTAGGTTGATGAATTTAATGCTCATTGTAAAACCTTAAAAGTGTTGTTGTTTGTTATGTTATTATTATCGTCTATAGGTGTGACAAGTTAGGTCACTACTTGGTAGGAATCTCAAAAGAAACATCACATTCGTTCGGGTTGTTGTATAGGCAGGTAACCTTATTACCGTTGATGATTAACTCATCTGCCCAGATAGCAACGTGAAGGATATGATTTGAAACGCCTGCTTTGCGAGCTTTGTCGATGATTTGTTGTTGAGTCATGTTGTTTACCTTAGTAAGTGTTGTTGTTTGTTATACTGTAATTCTAACATAGTTATCGTCTATGTCAAACGCAATCTTTACCAATTTTCGATTTTAAGCAGAATAATAATCGAAGTCGATGCAATGTCCGTCTATGTCGCAGTAGATTTTTGCTACTTCCATATCATCCGAGATAATCTCGATTGTGCCGGAAGCAGGTACAATAGCGGGGTCGATTGTGCATCCTACGGGATTGTATTCGCAGCCGAAGATTGCATCGTAAAGAGCGTCGATTGTGTTGAAGTCAAAATTCATTTTAGTTTACCTTAGTAAGTGTTGTTTGTTGTATGTCTTAATTCTATAGTATAGTATCGTCTATGTCAAACGGAATCTTGACTGATTCCTGAATTATTCCCGAATTATTTTTGAGCGTAGCCGGTGATGATTCCGTTTTCTACTGTGAATCCCCAACCGTTTTCGTCGAGTACAACGCCGTATTCTACTTCGCCGGTGTAGTTTGCACCGATCACGTTTTCGTCGTTGTCTACTGCGTTGAATAGTTCGTTTTCGTTAGTGAAAGTCATGTTGTTTTCCTTTAGTGTTGTTTACTTGTTATGTCTTAATTATACTATAGTTATCGGATTTGTCAAGAGCAATCTTTAGTAATTCTGAAAGTTTTTTATTACTTGTTTGATTGTTGTTGTCTCTTGTATGTCTCCCATTATACATACTTATCGGCATTTGTCAATAGCCACCTACACCTAATTTAGAAAAAAGTCATAATTATTTGTTCCATTGACAAGGGCGCATATTTTCCCCGTAAAGCCGGGGTGGTGTGAATATTAAGTAACAACATCAAAAAAAATATGACGTATCTAAACCTTTCAGATTGATGCTTTCTGTTTCTTCTTATTTTCAATAAATTCCGAAAAGAATGTTGTAAATTGCTCGTGATCGCGCCTGTAGAAAACATCAGGAACATAGTTTTTAATTTGTTTCTCAAGATGTGGGAATCTATTAATCGCCCCTTCTAACTGAGCTTTGCTAGCGCTCCTAATAAACGCATCTATACTATTAAAGTATTCCAACACATCCACCATCTCTTTTCTGTTCCACAAATCTTCAAAGGAAGAAGTCATGCCCTTTGTTATTTTTGCGACATCTGATTTTTTTATATTGAAATAAGCCGCTATAGCCTCCTGTGAAGCGCCACTATATCTTTTTTTGATATTTATAATATCGTGTTTAATTGCGTCTAGGCGTTCCATTCGTTGCTTCTGGCGCTCTTGCTGCTGTTTTCTTTTTCTTTTCTTTTCTTTCGCCAGTGCGGATTGTTTTTGTTTTTCTTCTGGTGACATATACTTGGAGTTTTCCCAGTATATTTCTGGATATTTTTCTCTAAGTCCAAGTTTACGCTCCCATTCAAGAGCCGCCCCAGTACTACTCCAGCCAAAATGCTCAGTCAGTTTTTTAATGTCTCGACTATACTCAAGCCACCAGTATTCAAAATCTTTTCTAAAATCTCTACTTTTATCTAGTCCGTTTTGCCTGTGACTGCCAGACTCAAGATGATCCGGGTTTACACAGCTTTTATTGTCGCACTTGTGGCGAAGCAAGGGAGGATACTCGCCCTTGTGAATGTAGTAAGATAGTCTATGCGGCAAAATAGACTTTTGAACAAGTTTTATACTGACACTTATCTGGTTTCCATATCCTTTGCTTGCGTCAAGAACATTCCACTCCCAGCAGTCAGTTTCTTTATCTATTGTATATTTATTTTTTGTAAATCTATGACGCGCTTTTTCCAGCCAAGGTCGGATTTCATCAAGAAGAACGGCCCTGTTTTTATTGATTAAAGACCCTTCGCAGTACTGACTCCTTATTCTTTCTTCCTTTTCTAATAATTCGCTTTCGCTACAAGCTTCTAGTAAAAACGCCCGGATTTTCATGCCGCTATTATAAAGCTCTTGGAAGTCGCTATTATAATGACAGTTAGTTTTTAGCTCGCGAATATGCTGTTCTATTCTGGTTCTTGTGCTTACGGTTGATCCTATATAGAATTTTGAGCATCCAGTTTCATTTGGACACATAGCGATACAATATATTCCAGATTCATCTTCGATATTTTCAATATCATATTCTTTTGTGTTCGTCAGGTGTGACCAGTTTAAAGCCGGTTTGTATTTTTCGTCTTTTTTAACCCATTTTTTAATACAGTCAACACTATAGCCCATAGTCTCAGATATTTCTCGCCAAGTCGCCCCTGATTTTTTCATTTGCAGAGCGGTTGCTACCTCTTTTCTTGTGAGGCCAAGTCTGTTGACGGTTCTTTTGTTCACATCTTTTGATCCGGGTCTTCTGCCGTTATTTCTTTTTTTAAGTGCTAAATTTTCAATTCTATCATTAAAAACGTCTCCGTCTATCGGATAGACAGTCATATTAGGATCAAGCGGCCCATTGGCGAGTATCCACACAATGTCTCTGGCCCTACAAACCAGTTTTCCGAATTCTCCAAGAAAATTATAAGTGAAATTTTGACCGTATTTAGTTTTTGACCCTCTTCTGCTTCCTACTTTTGCCTTGGAGCCAACACTAGATCCGTATGGTCCCTTTTTGTCGTGTAGTTTTTTTGTTATTATGTGTCCCTGCTCGTTTATCTCTACGTGCTTTTTCAATTCCTCTATATGCTCGCTACTTATTTCCGTTATATGCATTATTTAGTGTTCCTTCTTCAAATCGAGATAAATACATCGCCGCCAGCCATACCCCGGTAAAATCATCGCCCAGCTTGCCGATGCCGGTGTTACAAGCCTCACAGATCCAGCCCCTAAATTGATTCGTTTCGTGACAATGGTCCAAAACTAGAGTCTTGTGCGATTTATTACCACAGCATTCGCACCTCTCAGGCATGTCAGGAGCCACCTTCTTCAATTCACGTCTAATCTTCGCCTGCTCGCTCACACATTCCTTACAGCGCGAATCAAGACGGTCCTTGTACATCTTATGCGCAGAGAAGGCCGCCACACTCTTCTCCACCCCACAGATTTTGCATGTCTTACTCCTTGCTAACATTTTTGCACATCACACATTCGTATTTAGTCTTGGATATCATCTTGAATACTTTCGTCCCGCACTGCTTGCACACGGGAGGCCCGTAGACATACCTTGAAACAAACTTCTCTTTTTTCTTGCTCATTCATACTCCTCCAGTTTCGTATTTCATCAACGGTCCTGTAGCATCCAACACATTGGGCGTTTTCTAATTTGCACTTTCCTATACAGGGCGATTTCATTTGATTTACCTTAATTTTACTATAAGTATACAACCCCAGCTTTTATCCTACCAACAAGCCCCTTGTCGCGCAGGATATGAAACATTTATTAGTGAGCCACCAATCAGTTGTTCTTGTTGGGAAGGTTTTGGGTGAGAGCTGACCAACTCACTGCGTTCGATAAATTGTTTCGACACATCTCATTACTGAGACCATTCAACTGCCAAATGTGTCAGGCATGGTTAGTACCTGATTCCAACTCCTAACATTCAAAAGAAAAATTTCAATCTGGAAACCCCACCTTGGGAGGGTGCCACCGTCCAAGCGCCACAGACAGGACAGATTTTTAATGTGACAGCGTTAAAGAAATTGTTCTAAATCTAAATGCTCCGGCATAATGCCACCATACTATAACCTTATCATGCAAAAAATGCACAAATTATGGGTAAATTTATTTGCCCTGTGTATATAACTAGTTGTAAACCCCCCAAAGGAGAAAAAAATGAGCGAGAAACCCAAAGAAATAGAGATCGAACTACAAATGCGCTCGACGGCAGAGCTTGATGAGTCCGTTAAATCCGACTTGGAGCAAGAAGACAAGTCGCTGGCGTCACTTTTTGAAGAAGAAGGTGAAGATGAAGCTACCTGAAGGGGTCACAGAGGAAAAATTCATGGTGGCTTTTAATTTTGTTGTAGATAAAATCGCCCACAAATATGTATTTACGTCGTTTGAGTGTGAAGATATACGCCAAGAGGCGTTTTTGATAGCATACAAGGGACTTGATGACTATGACAGTTCGCGCCCACTTGAAAATTTCCTATATATACACCTAAGCAATAGGTTAAAAAACTTCAAACGTGATAATTATTACCGTTATGAGGTTGGTGACGCTCAAAAAATGCAAGACATCAAGAAAAGCATACTCGAACCCATAGATATACATGAATTATATCACATTGCAACAGGCTCCACCATAGTAGACGACGCCCACCTATCCGAGATCTATGAATTAATTGATGAAAAACTCCCCGCAAACATGCGCTCGGACTATCTCAAGCTAAAAAATAAAGGCAAACTCACAAAAAGTCGTAAAATTAAAATAATAAAAAGACTACAGGAAATAATAAACGGAGAAATTGACAATGAAGAAGGGTAGATTCTCCAATGAGGAAATGCAATTTATCGAGCAGAACTGCGAGGTTCTTTCTCCAGAAGCAATAGCCAAGACTCTAGAGCGTGATCCTGAGTCTGTTCGTGGCTGGATTGCCGAAAAGGTCGGATTTTCTTCATCTCAAAAGAAAGAGGCGGCTGTAGCTAATGAACTAAAAACAAAACCATACTACAAAGAGCTATCTCACCAATTTTCACAAGAAGAATTGGAAATGTTTCAATTTCATTTCAAAAAAATGTGGAGCCAGTTCAAAGATGATGTGTTTCACACTGAAGAAATGCAGATAATAGATACGATCAAGTTAGAAATCCTAATGAATAGGATTCTAAGGTCTCAACATGAAAATCAGGAAGAAATATTACTTAACGAGCGCCTTGTTCAAAATGAAAAAGCGCGAGACAAAGATCAGCGAGATATAGACTATATAATGAATTTGGAACGCCAGATAGCTATTCTCAGGGCTTCACAGGAGACACTTAGTAAAGACTACAAAGATCTTCAGGCTCGAAAAGCGACGATGTTAAAAGACCTCAAAGGCACAAGAGAGCAGCGTATCAAGGCCATTGAGGACTCAAAACAGACGTTTGCATCACTGGTGAAACAAATCGCGACCAGTTCAGAGTTTAGGTCGAAAATAGGAATAGAGATGGAAAAGATGCGCTTGGCAACCGAAAGAGAGAAAGAACGGCTTTCAGAATATACTCAATATGAGGACGGAAATATCGACCAGCCATTCTTGACACCCGAAACACTAATAGATAAGGATTCATAATGAAGGCTGTTATTTTTGGTATCACAGGACAAGACGGTAGCTATCTAGCAGAACTCTTACTGAGTAAGGGCTATGAAGTAGTTGGGGTCACTAGAAGGTCGAGTACGCCAAACACGATCAATATCAACCACATTTTGCAAAATATCGTACTCATAGAGGGCGATGTAACTGACGGTTTCAACGTCAGTAAAATAATTGAAGACCATAGTCCAGATGAAATTTATAACTTGGCAGCACAGTCTCACGTTGGTACAAGTTTCAAGCAGCCAAATTTAACATGGGACATTACTGCTGGCGGCGTTTTGAATATCTTGGAGGCAATTAGATACTCTGGAAGAAAAAATGATATAAAGTTCTATCAGGCTAGTAGCAGCGAAATGTTTGGTAAAAATTATACCGAGAAAAGGGTTCCTACAGTGGCGCTTGATAATGTTCTTGGCACCATTACGGTGGAAGACAAGTATTCTGACTCAATGTGCGATTTACATAGATATCAGGACGAAGATACGCCATTTATGCCGCAAAGCCCTTACGCTATTGCTAAACTGGCGGCTCACCATCTTGTGCGTAATTATCGTGACAGTTATGGCATTTTTGCGTGTAGTGGCATCTTATTTAACCATGAAAGCGAAAGACGCGGAGAAAAGTTTGTAACCAGAAAGATTACCAAGTGGATTGGGGAATTTGAAAACTGGCGCGGCGACGAGATCGTTTTTGCAGACGAAGAACTCTATATATATAACCAAGACACTGATGAAAAAATTTCATTTCCAAAGTTAAGGCTTGGCAATTTAGATGCAAAAAGAGACTGGGGACATGCGGAGGATTATGTAAACGCCATGTGGCTCATGCTACAGCAGGAAAATCCAGACGATTACGTTATCGGTACGGGCGAAACGCATAGTGTCCGAGAGTTTTTAGATGCTGCGTTTCGCAGGATTGGTATTGATGGCTGGAATAATTACGTTGTTGTGGACCCGGAGTTTTACCGTCCTGCGGAGGTAGACTACCTTCTTGGAATACCAAAGAAGGCTGAAGATGTGTTGGGCTGGCAGAGAAATGTTAGTTTTAGTAAGTTAGCAGAAAGAATGGTGGATAGCGATGTCGAAAAGGCGAGATTACGGAGACCCGGTTTATAAACAGTTTCGTCTTGATGTACTAAAACGAGACAATTATACCTGTCAAATGTGTAATAAGAAGGGGAGAAATGCTTATCTGAATGTTCATCATATAATAAAGTGGAGTTCAGCTAGCTCTCTGCGTCACGATGCGGATAACGGGATTAGCCTCTGTAGGGGGTGTCATAAGTCCGTAACCGGCAAAGAGTCGCATTATGTTTCATATTTTAACGAGATAGTCAGGAGAAATAAAAATGAGTGATTATATTCATAATTCCAGCAGATCTTATAAGAGTGGCAGTTTGTACACGAGAAAAGATATTAAGAAAGAAGAAATCAAATCTGAAAATGTATCCGAGGATTCCCAAGAAGACCCCACAAGAGAAGTACAAAACGACGAAAATCTTCGTGCGGACACTAAAAATCCTAAAAGCTTCTGGGGCGGTACTTCTAATAGTCTTAAAGAAGGGCCTACTCCAGAAGAAATTCTAGCAGCACAGGAACAAGAGATCAGAGAGATATGCGATAGAGCCAAAACCGAGTCTTGTATCAAGTGCCGCATAGCCATTTGGCCGCAAGTCAGAGAGGTCTTGATTTCTCTTGGGTACACTGCTTCGTATTCCAATAATGCGGTGAATATACATGGCTAAAAGTATACCGAAATACACCGTTATAAAAGACACAAGGGAGCAGGATGGCTGGTTCTTTAGTTCTTATGATAGGTGTCAAGGTATGGAAATTGGAACGCTTCACACGGGAGACTATACTCTAAAGGGATATGAAGATGTTGTTTGTATAGAGAGAAAAGCATCTGTCTCCGAAATAGGCATGAATTTAGGAAGGAAAAAAGAGGCGTTTTTTAATGAAATGGAGCGCATGAAAGATTTTCATTTTCGCTACTTGCTGCTTGAGTTTTCTGCTTCGGATGTGATAAACTACCCAATGAGTTTGCTTGACGAAGAAGATAAGCGCAAATATGAACTTTACAAGAGCGGCCAGATTAAAAAACCAACAGGAAAGAGATTTGATATTGTTGACCAGACAAAACTTAGCGGTAAATACCTTATAAAGTCTCTAATGGAAATATCTATAAGGCGAGATATAAATGTTATTTTTTGCGATAATAAGTATAATGCTTTTATAATTTGCAACAGCGTCTTCAAGAGACTAAATGAACTTTTTAATGGAAAAGACAATGACGCTCAATAGAGATATGGTTGGCGAAATTCATGGATATGGGATAGACGTAAAAAATAGGGAAATATATATAAATGAGTTCGATGATTCGGGTGAATCTGCTGGCGTGGATCATCGTATGTTGCAGAATTTTATAAAAAATATAAACATTTTAAAAAACATCAGCAAAGATCCAATTACTATCCACATGCAAACGGTTGGAGGTTGCTGGTATGCCGGGATGGGTATATATGACGCGATCAAGAGCTGTAAGTGTAAAACGGTTTTTGTTGGTTATGGCCAGTTGTGCTCTATGGGTACTGTGATTATACAGTCGGCAGCAAAAAGGCTGATGACTGAAAACTCTATATTTATGTGTCATTTTGGAAGCACTGATTTGTCTGGTGACTATTTAAGCTCACAAAACTATGCGGCGGTAGACAAAAGAAACTGCGAAACTATGTTATCAATATATGCAGATAGATGTCATTCTACTGGCGAGTTCTTTAAGAGTTCAGAATACTCGTTATCAAAAACAAAATCATACATAAAAAGGAAACTACATAACGGAGATTGGTATATGGACTGCGAAGAGGCTATATACTATGGCTTTGTGGACGGAATATATAAATGAAAGATCATTCAAAACAACTAGAAGACGCTTGGCTTGGTATTGACGTAGATGAGTCAACCTTGTTTAATCCTATGGATTTTGTCATGCAGGACTCTGACAACGAAAAACTATTAGAAAGAATAGCTTGGTTAATGATGCGTCCAGAGTATTTTTCATTTGCATGTAAATATATATTAAATATTGAACTATCTCCTTTCCAATCATTACTACTTTATGAAATGTGGAACAGGAAGTTCCCAATGCTTATCGGCAGTCGTGGTATGGGTAAATCTTTTATCCTTTCTGTTTACCCATTACTACGCGCCCTATTTATGCCAAGAAGAAAAATCATTGTTGTTGGTGCTGCATTTAGACAGTCTAAAGTTCTTTTTGAATATATGGACACCATCTGGAAGAACGCGCCCATATTGAGGGATTTGTGTTCAAGCAATAGTGGACCTAGAAGAGATGTGGATAGGTGTGTTATGCACATCGGCCAAAGTACTATTACTTGTCTCCCGCTCGGTGACGGTAGCAAGATCAGAGGTCAGCGTGCTAATGATATCATTGCTGATGAATTTGCCTCTATTCCTAGAGATATTTTTGAAAACGTTGTTGCTGGTTTTGCTGCTGTTGCCGCTTCTCCAATAGAAAAGGTTAAACAAAAGGCTAGAGAAAAGAAGGCTAAAGAACTTGGGATACCGATTAGCGCTCCAGAAGACAAAGACACGGGCGCTTCTAAATCGAACCAAATTATTTTATCTGGAACGGCATATTATGATTTTAATCATTTTGCTGAGTATTGGAAGAGATATCATGCTATAGTATCTAGTGGAGGGGAAGAGTTTAAGCTACAAGAAGTTTTTGGCGGCGCTGTTCCGGCAGACTTCGACTGGAGAGAGTATTCAGTTATTAGGATGCCCGTAGATAGGCTTCCAGACGGATTTATGGATAGCGGTCAAATAGCTAGAGCAAAGGCCACTGTTCACTCAGGTATTTATCAGATGGAATATGGCGCCGTGTTTACTACGGACAGTCAGGGGTTTTTCAAGAGAAGTTTAATAGAATCATGCACAGCGTCTCAGATGAAGCCAATAACACTGCCTTCTGGAGATGTGTGTTTTGAAGCTATGCTAAAAGGCGATCCAAATAAAAAATATATTTTTGGTGTCGATCCTGCTTCCGAGGTTGATAATTTTAGTATAGTGGTTTTAGAGCTAAATAGCGATCATAGAAGAATAGTCCATTGTTGGACGACGACTAGAAAGCAACATAAGGAAAAGTTGAAATCGAAATTAGTAACGGAAGACGATTTCTATTCATACTGCGCTAAAAAAATAAGACAGTTAATGAAAGCTTTTCCTTGTGTTGAGATCGCTATTGACGCTCAAGGCGGCGGTATAGCAGTTGTAGAAGCTCTGCAAGACAGAGATAAGATTGGCGAGGGCGAAGTTCAAATATGGCCCACGATAGAGGACAAAGAAAAAGATACAGACTATCACTCTGGTCTACATATTCTTAAATTATGTCAATTCGCTAAGGCTGATTGGTTGGCAGAGGCTAATCATGGTTTAAGAAAAGACTTTGAGGATAAGTGTGTTTTACTTCCATTTTTCGATACGGCTAGCATAGGTCTATCTATCGAGCAAGATAAGGTTTCTGGTAGACAGTATGATACGCTTGAGGATTGCGTGATGGAGATAGAAGAGCTTAAAGATGAGCTTTCCATGATAGTTATGACTCAGACATCAAGCGGCAGAGAAAGATGGGATACGCCAGAAGTAAAGCTTGGCGCTGGTAAAAAGACCAGACTGAGAAAAGATAGGTACTCTTCTCTTATAATGGCTAACATGTCGGCTAGACATTTTACAACCGTTGAGAAAATAACAGAATTAGAAGTTGGCGGATTTGCTGAATCTAATTCTTCTAGATTTGGAAATTCTGGCAAACTATACAATGGGCCTGCTTGGTTCTCAGATAAAATCCAAGATATCTATTAAATTGTGTAATAATAGTATTACCATTTCTATTAACAATACCATTGGGAAAATTAAATGTCTGATGATCTTTATCTAACATGGGATAACGAGTCTCAAAAGCAAGAAGCATACAAGTCTACGGCTAACAACATCGACGCCTACGAGGGTATACAAAAGGCTTCTGCCCATTCATACGGCAGAAGAACCAGCTATATTGATATAGAGCCTAATCGCTCCGTCAGAACCAGCTTTAATAGAAGTGACTACAACGCCTTTCGTCCCGGCGAGGCGGTTGCCACCAAACAGAAAAGGCTTATTGCTCAATGTATGCAGGCATACAGTCGTGTTGGTATAATCAGAAATGTTATTGATCTGATGAGTGATTTTGCAAGTCAGGGGCTTGTTCTTGTGCATCCCAACAAGACTATCGAAAAATTTTATAGAAAATGGTTTCAAGAGGTTGGTGGCACAGATCGCTCTGAAAGGTTCTTGAACTACCTTTATAGAACCGGCAATGTAATAACCCGAAGAAGCACCGCAAAAATAAACACGAAGCAAGAAAGAGCTTTGAAAAGCGCAATCGCCGCTGACACAAAAATAGAAGATATAAACTTTAAAAGCAGAGAAATACCTTGGGGATATGATTTTCTAAATCCTTTAAGTGTTGATGCTGTTGGCGGTGTTCAGCTAGGAAAGCCGGAGTATGTGATGAAACTATCACATAATTCCCATCAGGCTTTAATGTCCTCAAATAATAAAAAAACACTACCTCAAGATTTGTACAATAGATTAAAAAATGGTGAAAGAACCATACCCCTAGATCCAAATAAAGTTGATTTTTTCTTTTATAAAAAAGATGATTGGATGGTTTGGTCTGATCCAATGATTAGCTCTATTCTTGATGATATTATCATGTTAGAAAAAATGAAACTAGCAGATATGGCGGCTTTGGACGGCGCTATTTCTAATGTTAGACTTTGGACTGTTGGTGATTTAGATCACAAAATTATACCGACTAAGGCTGTTATCAATAAATTAAGAGATATACTAGCCAGCAACGTCGGCGGTGGAACGATGGATATGGTTTGGGGACCGGAGCTGAAATTTACTGAAAGTCAATCTCAAGTATATAGATTTTTAGGGTCTGAAAAATATCAGCCGGTTCTTACGAGTATCTATGCCGGTTTGGGAATACCTCCTACCCTTACCGGTGCCGCTGGCGGTGGTGGTTATACCAATAACTATGTTTCGCTAAAAACCCTCGTTGAGAGACTGGAATACGGTAGAGAGATACTATCTAGCTTCTGGAGAAAAGAAATAGCAATAGTTCAAAAAGCTATGGGCTTTAGGTATCCAGCTGAGATACATTTTGATTCTATTGTACTTTCAGATGAAGCGGCCCAGAAAAAACTCCTTATGGATCTTGCAGATAGAGATATAATTTCTCAAGAAACACTGCTTGAAAGATTTAGAGAGATTCCTTCTATTGAGAAAGTTAGAGTTAAAAGAGAGGTCAGAGATAGGGATACTGATCCTCTTTCGCCGCAGAAAGCTAGCCCATACCATAATCCTCAACACGCGCACGATGTCGCTAAAATTGGCATAACCAAAGATATTGTGGATAATCAAGAATATTTTGAAAAATATAATATTCCTTTTAGTGCTACTCAAGAGCCAGCAGGAACCCCGACACAGAATGCGCCAAGGCAGGAAAAAAACGAGCCAATCCAAGAGGCCGGTCGTCCAATGTTTTCCAGAGATACGATGAAAAGAAAACAAAAAAGAGTACTACCAAAAAGCTCCGACACGACTGTAGCCATGTTGTGGGCAATGGATGCACAGGCTAAAATATCAGAAGTTCTATCCCCTATTGCACTTGCTCACTTTGATAAGAAAAATATTAGAAGTTTAACTAAGTCGGAAGTAGATCAGTTAGAGCATTTAAAATTATGTATACTTACTGGTCTGCAACCATTCATGGAAATAGATGAGACAATAATTAAAAACCTATTAGAAAGTCAGAAAAACCCACCAAAAGAATTCGTTTCTTTCGCGTCTGAAAAGGTTGAACAGTTTGTTAATACTAACAATAGACAGCCAAGTAGTAATGAGATGAAATTGATTTACTCAACTGTCTTTGCTGAATTAAGCGATTTTTAACCATAAAAAACCAACAAATCAAAAATTTGTGTATTATGAATACTGGAGGTATTTAATATGGAAATATATAAATCAGAAATAGAGGCCGGATTATCCGACCTTCTACAAAATAACAGTGTCGCATATTGCGCTCAAGCTAATCTTCATAAGGGTAATATTGAGGCCGCTAAGGTTATCATATCCGATGTCGATGTGCTTGAGAAGGTAATTGCTCAAAACAAAGACCAAATGGATTTATATTATCTTGAGTCCGTATTAGTTTCTACCGGCTGGAACAAAAATGATGACGTTTTTGATCCTCAAGAAACTTGGGCTGCTAGAAATACCCCAGAAGACAAACAATTCAATTTTATGCACAATGAAGATGACATCATTGGACATATAACTGGCAGTTATGTCGTTGACCACGAGGGTAATCACCTTTCGCAAGAAGAAAAACCTGAGCAGTTTGATATTATTACTCAGGCGGTTCTTTATACTAGCTGGTCTGGAGAAGAAAAGCGCGAGCGTATGAACAAGATCATCGCAGAAATCGAAGAGGGCAAATGGTTCGTTTCGATGGAGTGTCTTTTTCCGGCCTTTGATTATGCCTTGCAAACGACAGAAGGTCAAACAAAAATCATAGAAAGAAATGAAGCCTCTGCTTTCCTAACGAAGCACTTGAGGGCTTACGGTGGGGAAGGTACTTACGAAAACTATAGAATTGGCAGATTATTACGAAACTTAGCATTCTCTGGTAAAGGTCTTGTTTCAAAACCTGCTAATCCGCGTAGTATTATTTTGGACAAGGGTGAATATTTTGACGAATCAAAATCACAAACGTTAACTATTTCTTCAATCAAGGAGATGAAAATGTCAGATCACGATAAGCAGATCGAAGATTTGCGAGCAGAGTTGGCAGAAGCAAAAGCTGCTAACGAAGCACTAAAAGAGCAGGTTGTTGCAGAGCAGCAGTCTGAGTTTGAAGCCAAGATCCAAGCTTTAGAAGCTACTATTGCGGAGCAAGCTGGCACAATCGAGGCAAAAGATGCAACGATTGCGGAGCAGGCTGAAGCAATCAAGAATGGCGAAGAAGACATGAAAAAGAAAATGGATGAGCTTCGCGAGATGAAAAAGAAAGAGGCCATGATGAAGCGTAGGGCGCAGCTAGAAGAAGCTGGTCTTGACGCCGAAGAAGCTTCTGCTACTGTCGAGTCTTTTGATGGCGTAAACGATGAAGCTTTCGAGGCTGTCGTTGCTATGATGAAGAAAAAGTATGCCAAAGAGCATGACGACAAAAAAGAAAAAGAAGAAAAAGACGCCAAGGCGGAAATCGAAGAAGAGCTTGACGCGGCAGAAGCTAGCGAAGAAGTTCTTGAAGAGGCGGAAGCATCGGAAGAAGTGGCTATTTCTGAAGTAGAACCAGAAGTTGATCCAGCAGAGTCGCTCCGCAGTGTTGCAAGCGAATGGATTGGTTCTTTCTTGCAATCAACACCAAAAAAATAATTAATTTTTTCTAAAGGAGATAAATAATGGCTCTTAAATCAGATAGAAGTGTTCTAGATACTGACATTTCGTTCTTCATGAACGAAGCAGCTACCAGAGGCGGTATCGCTTCTGTTAGCACTGGAGGCTCTGGAGCGGCTATGGATCAAGGCGAGGCTTTGGTTACTTACGCTGCGCTACCATCCGGTGCTGTTCCTGTTGGACTCTTGTTGAACGATATGGTCAATATTGACCTTACTCGTCAGCATCTTAACCAACACAAAGATGAAGTTCAGAAAGGTGGCAAGGTTACTCTTCTTCGCAAGGGTTATGTTGTGACTAGCAATCTAGAAGGTACCAGTCCAAGCGCTGGCGATCCTGCTTACGTTGCTCACAGCGGAAACTTGGCCACCAGCGATCTTTCGAGTGACGATACTGATGATGACGGTTCGACCAGACTTGTTGGTAGATTCCTTTCTGGTGTAGATCAGGACGGTTATGCTAAAGTTTACATCGACCTTCCTAACACAAACGTATAATTAAATTATAAAAGGAGATACTTAACATGTCGATTAAAGAAAGACCATCAGCAGAATTCATTGAACTGCTAAAGCGCTCTGGCGCTTCTGATAAAGCTGTCGCTATCGAAGCACAGCGCGAAATCGCCAAGGCTCTTGAGCTTCCTTTGAGAAAGGGTGTTCTGTTTGGTGATGTTGTTACCTCGATTTTCGAGACTATGCCTCTTGAGCCGGGCGCTTCTCCAGAGTTTCCTTTGGACTTGCTTTCACCCGGAAGCGAAGTAGATCACATCGCTTACACTAATCCCGGAAACGGACGTATTCCTGAGCGTCACGTTGAAGGTGATTACGTCATGGTTAACACCTACGGCATTTCTAGCTCGATTGACTTCTTGCTAAAATATGCTCGTGAGGCAAACTGGAACGTAGTCGCTCGCGCGATGCAAGTTCTTGAGTCTTCTTTCGTTAAGAAGATCAACGACGACGGATGGCACACCCTTTTGGCTGCCGCTGTTGATCGTAACATCTTGGTTTACGATGCTGATGCAGCTGCTGGTCAGTTCACCAAGCGTCTTGTAAGCCTTATGAAGACCGTTATGCGTCGTAATGGCGGTGGTAACAGCGTTACCGCTCCCGGACGTTTGACCGATCTTTACTGCTCGCCAGAAGCTATCGAAGACATCCGCAACTGGGGTGTCGATCAGCTTGACGAAGTTAGCCGTAGAGAAATCTACGTTGCTGGCGACGACGGTCCTGCAATCACCAGAATCTTTGGTGTTAACTTGCATGACTTGTTCGAGTTTGGTGACAATCAAGAATATCAGTCGTACTTCACGACCGATCTTGGTGGATCGCTTCAAAGTAGCGACGTTGAACTCGTTATCGGTCTTGACCAAGGTGCTAGCGATAGTTTCGTTATGCCAGTCAAGCGTGAAGTTGAAATCTTTGAAGACGAAACTCTTCATCGTCATCAGCGACAAGGCTACTACGGATTTGCAGAAATGGGCTTTGGTGTCCTAGACAACCGTAGAGTTCTTGCAGGCTCCTTCTAGTATTTTATTCTAGAAAAATAAAAAATAGGCAAAGCCGTTCCTTTTGGGGCGGCTTTTTCTTTAAATTGTGTATAATCTAGTGTTAGATTTAACATAAGGAGATATAATGTTTGGAGGCTCATCATTTTCAGAGCTTTCCTTCGCTGAAATTCCAGATCTAAACACTGGGGTAATTCCGGGCAGTGAAGTGGCGATACATTTTAACAAATCATTCTTAACGTTTGTCATGCAATTAAATCAGCAGGCAGACTTTGATTTAAATATAAATAGCCAACAGGATCACTCATTAGATATAAATAAACAAATAGATTTCTCTGTAGAGAGGTAAAGATGGCTCCAAGGGTCTATGATAGAGTAAAAGAGTATACTGCCTCTACAGGAGTTGGCGGTATTTCTCTGATTGGCGCCTTTACCGGATTCCAGACTTTTGATAGTGTTTTTACCAGCGGCGATTCAACATTCTACGTTATAGAAGAGAATAGTCAGTGGGAGGTTGGAATTGGTACCTATGGTTCCAACAATCTAGAGAGAGATACTGTATTAAGCAGTTCTAATAGTGGCTCTAAGATAAGCCTCACTGGTAGTGGAGTTGTTTCTGTTACGCTTCCCGCTTCTAAGGCGGTATTTACTACAGATTTAGACTATGTTTCTGGTGTTGCTGTTTATGCGTCAGGTAATGTCGGAACTGGTGATGTCACAGAAGAACAGCTAAACTATGTATCGGGAATTGCTATATATGCAAGCGGAGAGGCTGGATCATATGACGATACTTATGTTTCTGGCGTTTCTACCTATGCTTCTGGTCAGTCTATCGAAAACGAGTTACAGATATCTTCTGTTTCCGGCTGGGCGCAATCATATGTTGATTCTCAAGATCATGGCGCGGTAGCTGTTTCCGGCTGGGCTGGTGCAACATTTTTAACTGCGGATGATGATTCTTATGTTTCTGGTGTTGCCGCATATGCGAGCGGCCAGTCTGTTGAAAACGAATCTCAAATATCTTCTGTTTCTGGTTGGGCGCAGTCGTATGTTGACGCACAGGATCACAGCGCGGTTGCTGTCTCTGGGTGGGCGGAATCGTATATAGATTCTCAAGACCATAGTGCGGCTTCTGTAAGTGGCTGGGCTGGTGTTTATGCGGACGCTGGAGATGTTGCTGTTAGCGGATGGGCGCTATCTTATATAGATTCACAAGATCATAGCGCTGCGTCTGTTAGTGGTTGGGCCGAGGCTACATTCTTAACTGCTGATGATGATACATATGTTTCGGGTGTTGCCGCATATGCAAGCGGTCAAGCCATAGAGAATGCGCTGGACATAGTTACAGTTTCTGGAATAGCTGTAAATTCCACACCAGATCCATCTGGTATGCAGTTTATAGTTAGTGGTGGTGATAATCAATATAGAATTAACACAATATTTATTGACGCAGACGGCACTGAGCAGACAGTCAGAACCGCCTCGATAAATGGTGATGGATTGTTCCAGCTAGAAGTAGCGCAATTCAGCCCATCTGTCTCTGCAAATGGTCAGTCTAGATATTGGGATCAGCCGGTTTCTCAGTGGACAGTTAGTGTTGACAATCCGTCAGACTTTACAACTAATTATGTAAATAGTGTTAAATCTACCTTGACTTCCGTTGTTGGTTCTGTAACATCGGATGTTTCTTTATATACCACCACCGGTCCTTCAGCGACACCCGGAGGAGGGGTTGATTGGAGTCAAACATTTACTACTGATGGCGACTCTCCAATCTATTCTTCTACTTCTGACCTGTCTGGCGGCTCTGCTAGCGCCACTGTTAGCTTCTTAGATAAAGACGGTAGCACTATTTCACAAACCGCTTCGATTTCATTTAGTTGGCAGAGCGCATCAAGTTCTATATCCTTTAATAATCTTAGTGGAAATAATTTCCTACAGTCATATTCTTCTGTTGGTTATAATCTAACAATTAGTGGTTTGTCTAATTCTTCAAACGCTTCAACTACAATTACTACGAGTCAGGGTACTCTGAGTAATTCTAGCGATGATGGAACAATGACATTTACTACCGCAATACACAAAGATAATAATAGTGGCAGAACTATCACTGCCACAACAGATTTTACCAGACCGGCAACCGTTACTGGAACAGAATACACTACACAGCGAGTAGTTAGCGATAGCAGTATCTCTGCTTCATTTACTTATCCTAGTTTTTATATATTTACATCAAGCACATCTAGCCCGCCAACAAGGGCGGACATTGTAGATACAGACGATTTTGATTCTTCTGTAGTTACCGAGCTTGGAAATCAGGTCAAAACACTTTCTCAAACAATAAATAATAGCGATTCCTTGCCTAGATGTTTCTGGTTTGCTGTTAGATCATCTGCTTCTCAGCCAACCACATTTAAGACGGGCGCTAGTTCTTCTTTGCTTTCTGACGTAACGCCAACGGTAGAAACTTTAGACCTAGAGCCAGACACGTCACCTGTCGGATATAACGCTGAAGAGTATAAGCTTTATGGTATCACTCTACAGCCCGGAAACACATACGTAAGTATATCTTAGGAGGATATAGATGGCTAATTACGATGGACTAACAAGAAACGCTTGGCCGGGAACATGGAGTACTAATGGTACTCATCCAATCGTTCTCGACGTAGAAATGCGTGGCGGCCTGCGGTTAGTCACTGGTTTAGAGAGTGATACTCTTGTCAATATTCCTTCTGGTATGCTTCAGGATGGTATGCTTGCCTATGTTGCTAGCGGCTACCATGCAGATGTTGTAGATAATACATACTATAAATATTCTATACTCGCTGGCGAATCAAGAGATGCCAATACGGGCTTTTTGCCAAATGCTTCAGGTAATTGGTCTGAATTTAGTCTTGGCGGTGGTGATGTAACCACTGAACAACTTAATTATGTGTCTGGTATTGCCGTATATAGCAGTGGGCAGGCAATAGAAAACGAAACACAAATATCTTCGGTTAGCGGATGGGCCGAGAGCTACGTTGACTCTCAAGACCATAGCTCTGTAGCTGTATCTGGATGGGCTGGCGCAACATTTCAAACAAAACAACGAACATATAATAATATAACGGCTGACTTCACTATGACAGATAGTTCTGACGTGGTGTTTATTGATACTAGCTCTGACGTTGTTAGTGTTAGCTTGCCAACAGCCGTAGGAAAAGGGGGTCGAGAATTATTGTTTAAATTTAAAGATGGTTCTAACTCTGGAGTTCTGATAGGAAATGGATCTGAGACAATAGATGGAAATTCGGTATACCCGTTATTTCATAAAAATCAGAGCGTGTCTTTGATTTCAGATAATTTTAACTGGTATATTGTTTAATGTGTATACATAAAGGTTAACCAATTCCACATTTTTCGGAGAAAGTAGATGTCTTTTCAACCTTACGATAGAAACCCAAGCGGTATCGTGTTTTTCGGTACTGGCGCGGGCGATCAGCTATTCGAGTCGAATAGTAATTTCACAATAGATGGTACAACTCTTGTTGCTACCAATCTTGCAGTTAGTGACGGTGGTACTATTGGTAGTGCCAGCGATGCAGACGCGATAACCATTGCTTCTAATGGCGATGTTACATTTTCTCAAGATATCAGTATCGCTGGTGACTTGACTGTTAACGGTACTACAACTACTGTTAATTCAACAACTGTAACAATTGATGACCCGATTTTTACTCTTGGTGGAGATACCGCTCCAGCAAGCGATGATAATAAAGATCGCGGTATTGAATTCAACTGGCACAACGGATCTACCGCAAAGGTAGGTTTCTTTGGTTTTGATGATAGCACTGGTAAATTTACCTTTATTCCAGACGCAACTAACACTTCAGAGGTGTTCTCTGGTACTGCTGGTACAATTGTTGCCGACTTGGAAGGTGATGTCACTGGCAATGCTGATACGGCAAGCGCTTGGGCGACATCTAGAACCATTACTCTTGGTGATGAATTAAGTGGTAATGTTAGCATTGATGGTAGCGCTGATGTTACTCTTAATGCTAGTCTAACCGCTGCTGCGATTACCGGTCTAACTGATCTTGGTGGCGCCCCAGACGCGACCAATGACTTCATTATGATTTATGATGCGTCTGCTACCGCGCTAAAGAAAGTTAACAGAAGTAATTTTGTTAGCGGTCTTGGTGCTATGAGCAACTTTACCATTTCTGATGGTACTACTACTCAGCAGGTTGATGATGGTGAAACCGTTACATTTGCCGATGGTACTGGTGCAGAATTTGTCGTTAGTGCTACTAACACCATTACTGTTAATAGTGTTGATAGTGAAATCAACCACGATGCGTTGTTAAACTTTGTTGCTAATGAGCATATCGACCACACTTCGGTTGTTCTTAGCGCTGGCAACGGTTTGACCGGCGGTGGCGATATTTCATCGAGCAGACAGTTTAACGTTGGTGCTGGTGACGGTATTACCGTAAATACTGATGATATTGCCGTAAAGGTAGATGATTCCACTCTTGAAATCAATGGCTCTACTGAAGTTGCCATCAAAGATGGCGGTGTTACGTTCGCTAAATTGGCGGGTGCTGGCTACTTGACATCTGCTGAAGCCTTCAGTGACAGCGATAGTCAGCTGATGACAGCTGCTGCCATTGACGATAGAATCTTGAGCTATGGCTACTCAACAACCGCTGGTACTGTTACTTCGGTTGGTGGTACTGGTAGTGTAAACGGTATTACTCTTACCGGAACAGTAACCTCTGCTGGAAACCTCACTCTTGGTGGCACCCTTGGTAACATCACTGTCTCTCAGTTGGCCGGTTCTGCTGTTATCACGTCTGCCGAGTCGTTCTCAGATGACGACACCACACTTATGACTTCTGCCGCGATTGACGACAGAATCCTAAGCTATGGTTACTCGACTACGACTGGTACTGTTACTTCCATCACTGCTGGCACAGGGCTTTCGGGAGGCACTATCACAAGCACTGGCACCATCGCCATTGCCAATGGTGGTGTTGACACCCTACAGCTCGCCGCTGATGCGGTAGATGGAACGAAGATTGCTGACGATTCGATTGATAGCGAGCATTATGTTGATGGCTCGATTGATACCGCTCACGTTTCTGCTGGCGCTATTACTGAGGCCAAAAGAACTCGTAGCGTTTCTTCGCCAACAACGAGCGTTACTCTTTCTAACGATATCAACCTTTGCTCAGGTGGTGTTAGTGGCATTACTGTTACTCTTCCAGCTGTTGCTTCTGGTAAGGTTATCACTATCAAGAAGAAGGATAGCGCAGCTGGCGTTGTTACCATCCAAAGAGGTGGAAGCGCCACTATTGATGGCGCCACAACTAAAGCTCTCTACCATCAGTATGAGTCTATGACTCTTGCTAGCGATGGTACTGACTGGTATATTATCTAACTATAGTTAAAATGGGGACAGGAACTAGACTATGCAAAGTATAACATTACAAACCAGCGATACCGTTATAACTTCGGGTGATATTCTGGGGCGGTTAAATTATGCCGCTTCAGCTGAAGCCGATGGGAGTGCGGCGATTTTAATTGCTGGTAGTATATATGTTCAAGCGGAAGGCAGCTTCCAGTCTAGTTCCAATCCTGCCGCTATAGTTTTTGCCACAGCCGCTGCCGATTCGTCGTCAGCGGTTGGCAGGATTAAGGTTACAGATAATGGTCACTTAGTCCCTATAGCTAATAATAGTTACGACTTAGGTAGCTCTGATTTAAACTTTAGAAATCTTTACGTACAAAATATAGAAAGCGAAACTCTTACAGTTGATACAAACACACTCTATATTGATGCAGCAAATAACAGAGTCGGCATTGGAACAACAAGTCCAGCATACCAAGTAGAAATAGAAAATACCGGCGCTAATGCACTATTGGTTTTAGATAGAACAGACGGCGCTGCTTGTTTTATTGAGGGTCAGGCAACCCGTTCAGCATTTGGTTCTGTAGGTACAACGCCTTTGGCACTGGCATATAATAGTGCAGCGGTGGTTTTGATCGGTGCAAATGGTGCCATCACGGTTAATCCAGATGGAGATGGGTTCACATTCCCAACCACAGATGGTAGTGCCAATCAGGTTTTACAAACAGATGGTAATGGGTCTCTATCATTTGCTACAGTTTCTACTGGTAGCACTTATACCGCTGGCAGCGGGCTAATACTAGACGGAACAGAATTTAATGTATATGGTGGTAGTGGTAATTTTCAATATTTAGAAGTAAACACTTCAAATAATGTTATACCAAAAATAGAATTTACTGGCTCTGGTGTTACCGATACTCCAATCAACTTGGAAGTCGCCTCTAGTTTTGAGAGCGCCACTGGTTCTGGTTCCGCTCTTTTGTTCCAAGGAACTCAAGGTCAATTATTCTCTATTACAGATAATCTCTCAAGCGGCACGATCTTTAGTGTTTCTGACATTACTGGTTTGCCAATGCTTGAGATTGACGCTTCAGGTCATGTACAAATTGGTGAGTTTGCAGATGATATAACATTACATCAGGCAGTTCTTTTATCTGGTGGTGTTCCTGCAAGCACAACAAATAAATTATACAATAATGCTGGAGATTTGTACTGGGATGGGAATCCGTTAGTTGAATTACCGAATGGCGGTCTTGAAAGTCAAATATTATATAAAGTTAGTGATGCTTCTAATGAGCTTGCGTGGATTGATAACTATGCAACGGAGCTTCGTGAACTGGTAAAAAATGACACCGGTAGCGATATTCTTAAAGGTACTGCTGTTATGGCGACCGGTGCCGTTGGAGATAGGATTCAAGTCGCCCCGGCCACGGCAGATGGAAGTATAGAAGCTAGATACATGCTTGGTGTAGCTTCTGAAGACATAACAAACTCTACAGAGGGTTATGTCACTTTAGTTGGACCAATAAAAGGTCTTAATACTGGCAGTTATACAGTTGGTACTGTTTTGTGGTTGGACCCAAATAATGACGGTGAATTAACTTCAACGCAACCCTCTTCGCCAAACCTACAAATGAGCGTTGCCATTGTAACAAGTAGTAATGCTAGTAACGGTAGAATATTTGTTAGAATGTGGGAGCAACAACCCGGACTACATGAACTACACGATGTAAATGTTGATGTTGGACTGGCTAGTGGTGATTTGATTGCCTATAATAGTTCTAATTCTACTTGGGAAAATATAACAAACCCAAGTGGGTATTTTGAATCTCGCGTAGATACAAACGAAACCAATATCGCCCTAAAAGCAAACATAGCAAGTCCTACCTTTACAGGAACCCCAGCGGCACCTACGGCAAGCGCTGGTACAAACACCACACAAATTGCTACAACCGCCTTTGTCTCAACTGCTGTTGCTAATCTCGTAGATAGCGCCCCAGCAACGCTAGATACTCTTAATGAACTAGCTGCCGCTCTTGGTGATGATGCTAACTTTAGCACGACTGTCACAAATAGTCTTGCCACAAAACTTGCGAATGTTGTTGAGGATACCACCCCTCAGTTGGGTGGCACGCTTGATGCCAACGGTAATACTATCGACATGGGAACCTACGTCATAACTGATGCTAAGGTTGGTCAGTGGGATACCGCATACGGCTGGGGCGATCATGGAAGTGCTGGATATTTAACTGCTCACCCAACAATCTCCGCTGCTTCAAGTAGCGATAATAGTGGCCGTACATATATTCAGGATGTTATTCTTGATAGCAATGGTCATGTTACGGGTCTTGCTACTGCCACAGAAACAGTAACAGATACAACATATTCTGCTGGCACTGGTATGACGTTATCAAGCACTACATTTAACGTAAATGTTAATGCTACAACTCAAACTGTTGCTGCCAACACAGTTAGCGCCACAAGCAGTAGAACTTATGCAGTTCAAGTAAATGCTAGTGATGAACTTGTGGTTAATGTTCCTTGGACAGATACAGATACAAATACTCAATTATCACAAGAAGAAGTTGAAGATTTTGCTGGTAATTTGATTGCCACTGGCGGCACAAAAACAGGTATTACTGTTACATATCAAGATAGTACTAATGATGTTGATTTTGTTGTTGGTGGACTTACAACCACAGAAATTGCTGCCTCCACACTTGTTACTGAAACAGAAGGTATTTCTTCAAATGATAATGATACAACAATTCCTACTTCTGCTGCTGTTAAGGATTATGTAGATAACAATGCTGGCGGTGGTGGCGGTACGGTTCAGGGTACAGACGGCACTTATGATATTCAGCCCACAAGCGAAGGTGCGACAGCAGGAAACACTCGCGGTGAAGGTTCTGTAGATCTGCAAACACATAGAAGTGCTGCTACGCAGGTTGCTAGTGGTGGGTGTTCTGTTATAGGTGGTGGCGCGAATAATACTGCTTCTGGTAGCTATGGCTTTTCCACTGTTAGCGGTGGTTATGGAAATACCGCTTCTGCTTCTTATTCTACTGTTGGTGGCGGGTCTTCTAATACCGCTTGTGGTTCTTCTACCGTTGGTGGTGGGGCTTCTAATAACGCTTCTGGTAGTATTTCTACTGTTAGTGGTGGTTATAGCAATACTGCTTCTGGTTTTGTTTCTACTGTTAGTGGTGGTTATTATAATACCGCTTCTAATAATTACTCTACCGTTAGTGGTGGTTATAGTAATACCGCTTCTGCTTCTCGTTCTACTGTTGGCGGTGGTTCTTCTAACACCGCTTCTGGTTGTTTGTCTACTGTTAATGGTGGCTATGGTAACACCGCTTCTGGTTGGAGTTCTACTGTTGCTGGTGGCAATTCTAACACCGCTTCTGCTTATTTCTCTTCTGTCACAGGCGGTCGCTGTAACATAACCAATGCTCGTCATTCTATTATCGCAGGTGGACACCGCAACATAATCCAGTCTCCCACAAACGAATGTTGCTCTCGCGGGGTTACGATAGGCGGTGGTGTAGGCCACAACTCTAGCGGAGGTACGCTGAGTACCACAACGGGCGACCTGACGGGTACTATTACTTGTTGTGACGCAGGCGTGTATTCGACCATCGCGGGTGGGATGAGGAATATTGCTACTGGGGCGTGTTCTACTGTTGGTGGTGGCGCGTGTAATACCGCTTCTAATCTTCAGTCTACTGTCGGTGGTGGTGGTAGTAATACCGCTTCTGCTCTTCGGTCTACCGTCAGTGGTGGTACTTTAAATACCGCTTCAGGTTCATGTTCTACTATTGGTGGCGGTGGTTATAATACCGCTTCTGGTGGTAATTCTACTATTGGTGGTGGTGTGTTAAATACCGCTTCTGGCCCTTTATCCACTATTGCTGGTGGTATTAATAATACCGCTTCTGGTTATTGTTCTACTGCTGGTGGTGGTAGAAGTAATACTGCTTCTGGTGATAATTCTACTGTCGCGGGCGGTTGTTGCAACATAACCAACGCTCGCCACTCCATCGTAGCAGGCGGACACCGCAATATCATCCAGTCTCCGACGAATGAGTGCTGCTCTCGCGGTGCGACTATTTCTGGCGGTGTAGGTCACAACTCAAGTGGCGGTACGCTGGATGCTACAACGGGCGACCTGACGGGAACCATTACCTGTTGCGATGCGGGCGTGTATTCTACCATCGCGGGTGGTTTGAGAAACTGTGCTACTGGGGCGTGTTCTAGTATTGGTGGTGGTACTTCTAATACCGCTTCTGGAGGCACCTCTACTGTTAGTGGTGGTTGTGGCAATACCGCTTCTGGTGGAGCTTCTGCTGTTGGTGGTGGTTATAATAATACCGCTTCTGGTTATTATTCTACTGTTGGTGGTGGTGGTGGTAGCCTTAGTAGTTTGGGAAACACTGCTTCTGGTATTCAATCTACTGTTAGTGGTGGTTATAATAATACCGCTTCTGGCCAATCTTCTGCTGTTGGTGGTGGTGGTAATAATACCGCTTCTAGTTATTATTCTACTATTGGTGGTGGTCGGGGTAATATCGCTTCTGGTTATGCTTCTACTGTTAGTGGTGGTTATTATAATACCGCTTCTGCTTTTTACTCCTCTGTAGCAGGTGGTTACTGTAATACAACCAATGCCCGTTACTCCATTATCGCAGGCGGAAATCGTAACATAATCCAGTCCCCAACCAACGAATGTTGCTCTCGCGGGGCGACTATCGGTGGTGGTGTAGGCCACAACTCAAGTGGCGGTACGCTAAACGCCACAACGGGCGACCTGACGGGAACGATTACTTGCTGTAATGCTGGCGCTTTCTCCACAATTGCGGGCGGGTTGAGGAACATTGCTACTGGGGCGTGTTCTAGTATTGGTGGTGGTTGTGGTAATACTGCTTCTTCTGGGGGTTCTACTGTTAGTGGTGGTAGAGGTAATACTGCTTCTGGTTCTTATTCTACTGTTGGTGGTAGAGGTAACGTTGCTAGTGGTGGGTGTTCTGTTATAGGTGGTGGCCTGAATAATACTGCGAGCGCTTTGGCGTCTACTGTTAGTGGTGGATATCTCGGTAGCGCCACTGGTGCAACTTCTACTGTTGGAGGTGGGTGGGGTAATACTGCTTCTGGTGTTTTGTCTACTGCTAGTGGTGGTAAAAATAATACCGCTTCTGGCCCCAATTCTACTGTTAGTGGTGGATACTGTAATACTGCTTCTGCTATTTATTCCACTATTGGTGGTGGTTGTTGTAATACTGCTTCTGCTTCTAATTCTACCGTTGGTGGCGGTCGTAGTAATACCGCTTCTGCCATAAACTCCTCTGTCGCGGGCGGTTGCTGCAACATAACCAATGCTCGTCATTCCATCGTAGCAGGTGGACACCGCAATATCATCCAGTCTCCGACGAATGAGTGCTGCTCTCGCGGAGCGACTATTTCTGGCGGCGTCGGTCACAACTCAAGTGGTGGCACGCTAAATGCGACGACGGGTGATTTGACGGGGACGATTACTTGCTGTAACGCTGGTGTGTTTTCGACCATCGCGGGTGGTGTGAGAAATATAGGCACTGGAGCGTGTTCTAGTATTGGCGGTGGTAGTAGTAATACCGCTTCTGGTGCAATGTCTACCGTTAGTGGTGGTCTTTCTAATACCGCTTCTTCTAGTCAATCCACTATTGGTGGTGGTAGAAATAATGCTGCTTCTAGTACTAACACCGTCGTTGCTGGTGGTAGTTACAACACCGCTTCTGGATATCAATCTACTGTTAGCGGTGGTTATGACAATACGGCATCTAATAGCATGTCTGTTGTCGGTGGCGGTTGTGGTAATACCGCTTCTGGTTTGTGCTCAATTATTGCTGCGGGTAAGGCTAACACATCCTCTTCTACTTACTCTGTCGTTTCTGGCGGCGCTTTTAACGCATCTTCTGGTAACGCCTCTGTTGTTGGCGGTGGATACTCAAACACTTCTTCTGGCTCTAGATCTACTGTAGCTGGTGGTGAGGACAGTGGCGCAACAGGTGGTTGCTCTGCCATTGGTGGCGGTATGCAGAACTGTGCTACTGGTACTGTTTCCAGCATTGTTGGTGGACAGAGAGCAAAAGCAACCAAATACGGAGAAGTTGCTCACGCTGCTGGACGATTTGCCGCTGTCGGTGATGCTCAACACACAGTTCTCGTCGCAAGAGATAGCACCACAGACGCAACCGCGAACCAAGTATTATTCCTAGATGGAAGTAGTCAGAGACTAACAATCCCAGCAGAAACCACATGGATGTTTACAGTTAAATTAGCAGCACATAATGATACAGACAATGACGGTGGTTGGTGGTTCTTCCGTGGTGGTATTCGCAGAGATGCCTCAAACAATACAAGTTTAATTGGTACAGTGTTTGAAGAATATTCAAAAGATAGTAATATTAGTAGTGCGACCGCGAGTGTTGTTGCTGATGATACCAACGAAGCACTTGAAATCAGAGTAACGGGCGTTGCCAGCAAGAATATTCGCTGGGTTGCCGTTGTAGATATTTCACAAGTAAGTTGGGGAACTCCATAGAAATAAGACTATAATATAAAAGAAAGATCTTTTAAGGAAAGGAACAAGCATGAAGAAATATACTATTTTTAATATACAGGGCGGAATTGGAAAGCATATTGCGGCGACTGCCGTGGCGAAATGTATCAAAAATAATTATCCAGACAGAGAGCTGATCGTAGTTTGCGCTTGGCCCTCTCCATTTATCAATCTTGATTTTGTGGATCGTGTTTACAAAGAGGGCATGACTCCATATTTTTATCAAGATTATGTTTTGGGCAAGGATTCATTATTATTTAAACATGAACCATACTTTACAAC
>Ga0208645_1000409_pt1 | contig 47503 bp, 52 predicted proteins | sample VirMetDEL_Sep_01_FD_184519 | JGI IMG/M metagenome (GOLD analysis project Ga0208645, IMG submission 184519) | Aqueous microbial communities from the Delaware River and Bay under freshwater to marine salinity gradient to study organic matter... | ecosystem: Environmental > Aquatic > Marine >... | reverse complement strand
ACCGAACGGCGACCCTTGCGGGTGATGGTACAACTACGGCGATAGTACTGACAGAGGCGTTAGTACGCTCGGGTATGGAACGTATCAGCTCGACAGATAATAAGACTGAAATATTGCGTGAGCTTTTATCTGAGACGAAAGAGCTTATAAAGGATTTGAATAAGAAAAGCAGAAAGGTTACCAAGAAGATGCTGGCTGATGTGGCGACTATATCCGCCAACAACGACAGCACTATTGGTAAAATTATTGCCGACACTTATAACAAGGTTGGAGAGAATGGGATTGTGACAGTGGAGCGGTCTCAGACCTCAGAGACTTATAGTGAGACCACCGATGGACTCAAGATAGACAGAGGGTATAGCTCGAACTTGTTTGTTAATAATCAAAAGAAGGATGAGTGTGTATTAGAGGATGTGCATATCCTTGTATCGGATGCGGAGATAACAAACCTGCTCACGATAGAGAACGTACTCAAGCCAATTATCCAAGAAGGAAAAAAAATATTAATAGTAGCGCCTTGTTCTACCAACGTCATAAACACCCTTGCGGCGAATGTGATGAAGAACAACTTGAAAATTTGTAACATAACTCCACCCTCCTTTGGTTACAAACAACACGAACTTATGCAGGACATAGCCCTGACAGTTGGTGCTACTTATTTTTCAGAAAAGACAGGAGATGATTTGAGTATCGTGGAGTTTAAAGACCTAGGCCATGCAGCAAAGGTTATTGTAGGCAAAGATTCTACTATAGTTATAAAAGATAATAAAAAGACTGAAGATAAGGTACAGGAGCGGGTTAAACAATTATGGGAGGCTCATGACCTAGCCAACAAGAAACCAGATAAGGATTTTATATTGTCGAGAATTGCATCGCTTACAGGCGGAATAGGTGTTATATATGTTGGCGGTAACACCGACCTAGAGCAGAAAGAACTTTATGACAGAGTTGATGATGCTGTCTGTGCGGTGCGCTCGGCATTATTAGAAGGCATACTCCCCGGTGGAGGACTGGCGCTCTATGGATTCTATAATATATATAGTGTGATTGCTGAAAATTTTAAAATCGATAAATCTAAAAAAATTGCTTGCGCAATTTTGGCTGACGCGCTTCGCGCGCCAATAACACAAATCCTACGAAACGCAGGGCTAGAGTTAGATGATATATATGAAGTAGAAGAGACGCTCGCGTACACCAGAGGATATGATGTAAAGAAAAGAGTTTATGGGGATATGTACAAGATGGGAATCATAGACCCTATGAAAGTAACCAAGAGCGCACTTCAAAATGCAGTATCGGTTGCTATTACTATTTTATCTACTAACGCCATAGTTACTATGGCACGAACATATGAACAAAAATGAAAAATTTTTACTCAATTAAAGAAACGGCAAAAAAAATAGGTGTAAAGCCTGTAGAATTATTAAACGAATGTCACAGAATAGATGACATTACATTTGGAGTCGGAAGAAACTCTTTAGGTATTTGTAAAGGAAGTTGTCATGTTTACGATGATGATGACACTTTTTTAGACATTAAATTTCACAAAAAATTAATTAATGTTGCTATACATAACTTAAAACCAACATCAAGTTATTTTGCATGAGCTGGCCGGAGATAATATCGGGAATATTTTGCTGGGAACTTTTCAAGCTTATAATAATTAAATGGTGGTACGAAATATTTAAGAACAAATGAAACCAATAGGAATAAACATTGTGATTAAAACCATTGAGGAAGAAATAAAAACCTCATCAGGACTTTTGCTATCTTCAGAAGATGCTAACCAGCTAAGATACAAAAAAGGAAAAGTAGTAAAACCAGGAACAGATGTTACTGTGATATCAGAAGGGGATGAAATATATTATGATAAGAGAGCTGGATATACTATGCTCATCAATAATGAACCTTATACGATTATTTCTCAGAACGATGTCGTTGTTGTTTTATAAACTTGTTCATTTCTATTATCATGTTGCGATACACTTTATCGGAGTATGATACGTTCTTAGCAAATAGAGGATTTGAAGTTTGAGATGTAGGTATTTCTTTACCTTCTAACTTATCATATATAGATTTTATTACTCGTTTAGTTTTGTAAGACAGACAGTATACTGCTCTTCTTCCTCTGTGTCCTTTACGAAAGACTTCTATCCAACCTTCTTGTCTTAACTTTTCAAATCTATTTTTATTCCAGTTCAAAAGTTGATTGAACTCTTGGAATCTTCCTTTGTCGAAATATTGCTCCGACCTTAAAAAAAGAAGCATATCTAGCTCTTGAGTATTGAGGCCATACTTAGCTTTTATAAAATATCGAACTACTCTCCAGTACTTTAAGTAATCAGATTGCATTGAATTTAATTTAGTAAATTTGTACAAAGATATTTATAAATTAGCTATGGAAAAAAATACTCAAAAAGAAATTAGACATTACGCAGGAGCAGCTGGAATCTTTTTAGTTGTAGTTGGATTGTTGTTATTTTTATCTTACAACAAAATACCATCTGACAATAAAGATTTATTTGTTAGTATCGTAGGGGTCATATCTGGTTCTTTATCAGTAATTTTATTTACTATTATAGGCCGTAACCCGAACGAAGTGCAGGAGCTTAAAAATGCAAATGAAAAACTAGAGGGGCAAGTTTCTCAGTTAATTCAACAAAAAGACGAACTTGAAGGAATGTTAATTGAGATGCAAAAAGAAATCGTAGACAAGCTTTCTATTGCAGGAGTGTATTTTGAATTAAAGAAAAATGGGAAAGAGTCTAAATCGTAAAGGCAAGTATAGTCATTGCACTAGAGCTCAAAAAAAAGGAAACAATAAACCAGCTAAAAGAAAATGAGTAAAGACATAATCAACATAAAATCAAACGGGATTCGTAATGAATTGAAAGAGATACGCAAGAGTATCGACAAACTAACAGAAGTTTTACTTCTACAAACACACGCACAAAATGAAAAAAAAGATTATACTATTGATTGGAAGCACATTGCTGACGGCTTGCGGTGGTATCCAACCGCAACTAATGAAACTGAAAAGAAACCAGTTCAAAGAAATGACTAAAGATATTTGTGTGGAGAATCCACACGAAGTGTACCTGGCTCAGGTATTATATAATGAAATGTTTAATAAATAAAAATGGCAAAAAAAAATATAGACCCTAACACTTTTCTTTTTAGAAATACTACGGTAGAGAAGTTTCTAAAAAATATGGAAGCTAAAAACAAACCTGGTAAGAAAAGAAAAGTTGGAAAACCAGGAGCAGCAGGAACAACATTTATAACCAAGAAACCTAAAACAAAAGCTTAATTATGCCAGACCCTAAAAAAATATATGATTCTATACCGATGCGAAACGCATCTATTGATAGAATTAAAAAAGCTCCTTTATTTAAAGCTACAAGCGATGATTCATTAAACCAATATTTATACAAAAAAACAGGTATGAATAAAGGCTTGAATGACCGTTCTGTTAAAAATGTAGGAAAATTAGATGTTTCTAATTTTAAAATGAAAAAAAGTCCAGCTTATAAAGCTGTAAAAAAATTTTCTGCTGCAAAACTTGCCGCTAGAAAAGAAGAGGCTAGGAGAGATAGTTTATATAGAAATAGATTAAATAATTAACATTATGCCTACAGTAAAATACAAATGCATGGATAGCGGGAAGATGAAAACAAAATCTTTTCCATATAATGCAGTCGGAATAGCGCAAGCCACTGAGTTCGCAAAAACAATGAAGGGTTCAATTAAAAACAACCCTAATAAAAAAATGACTGAAAGTGGCTACTAAAGGAAGAACCAAGAAGAAAGGAAATAAAATTTGCGCAGCGGGTATAGCCTGGGCAAAGCGCACCTTTGATAAATATCCGTCTGCATATGCAAACATGGCGGCAAGTAAATATTGTAAAGACCCTAATTATGGCAAAAAATAAAATGGACTATAACGGTATTGGCTTTTCAAATAAGTCTATTGATAAGCTAACCAAAGGACAAAAGTATATCGCGAGTCAAGCAGGCAATCCTAATAAGATAGAAGCTGCTGACTTCAAAGCCTTGAGAAAGAAAAAGTAATGGGAGAGCTAAAGAAATGGCGTGAACAGAAATGGGTTCGTATAGGAACGGATGGAAAGATTAAAGGAGCTTGCGGAACTAGCAAGAACAAAAAAAATCCAGACCGTTGTTTGCCATTAGCTAAAGCTAAAAGACTTAGCAAGCGAGCGCTTGCTGCAACAGCCAGAAAGAAAAAAGCTTCTGGAGGAAAAAAACAATTTATAAGCAACACTAAAACAGTAAGAAACGCATGAGTATACCAGTAGGAACAAAATTTCACGGAGTAGCGCCAGAAGTAGATACTTTAAACAAAGGGTCAGTTATAGCTAATGCAAACAGAGACGCATATACTTTAGAGCAGTTACAATCAGTTTTATCTCCAGGATGGGCTAGATATATTGATACCCAATATACAGCTGGGTCTCCTTTTGCTTTAAGTGACGGAGTGCAAGTAACCCTGCCTAATAATGCAGGAACAACAACTAAAAGCAGGCTGTCTTCAGATTTTTATAACAGCGCAACTAGCAAGCTTGTTGGATTAAAAATTAATGAAGTGTGTATTATAAGCGTGGAATTTAAAGCAGAGACTCCAAACGCAAATCAAACTCACTTAGATTTATATATTACAGGTGGTGGTGGTAATATTCAAAATTTAGAAGTTGCTATAGGCTTTATAAAAGGAAATGCAACTCCAGAAGTTTTTCACAATATGTTTCAATATTACATTGACCAGGACTTTATTGATAATGGAGCAACTGTTCAAATTCAGTCACATGGAGGTTCAGCCACCGTTTGGGATGTAGAATATTTTATACAAAGAACTCAGTATGGCGAATAAAAGTAAAATGAAATGCAATGTCGTAATGCGAAGCGACAGAGCTGGTAAAAAGAAAATGGTAAAGGCCTGTGAGGGCGGTAAAGAGAAGTTAATTCACTTTGGCGCTAAGGGTTATGGACATAATTATTCAGCAGCTGCACGCAAATCATTTAAGGCTCGTCACAAGTGTAGCACAGCTAGTTCAAAGTTTACTGCTAGATACTGGGCGTGTAAAAAATTATGGGCAGGAGCAGGGGGTTCTACCAAGAGTTCACCAAAAAGTAGGCAAGGAAAATATTAGTATATTTGTAGAATAAAATTTAGAGAATGAAAAAGCAAGGTTACAATTCAAGATTAGATGAATCATTAGGCGCTCGTAACGGAAAAAAATCTCAGTCTATGAAAGACCGTAGAGATGAAAGCAAGGCGATGTCTAAAAAAATGTATGGTCACGCATACGGCGCTGACAAAGGAATGGAATACAGAAGCAATAACTTACACTATAAAACACATGACCATTTAAAATAATATGAGAAAGTTATCTGCGTGGTTATTAAAATCAGCTAATTGGATTAGTGCTTTTTGGGAAAAATGTAAGTGTTACTGGAATAAAGCTTTGTTATTTATTTCATTCAAAACTAAAGGATGTGACAATAAATTGTGTACTTGTAAGAAATGAAATCAAGAGGTCTCGGAGATACGATACACAAATTCACAAAAGCCACAGGTATAAAGCGTGTGGTGGATACAGTTGCTAAGGCAACAAATACCGATTGCGGATGCGATGGTCGCCGCGATTCTTTAAATAGATTAATACCATATAAAGATTAAAAATGGCATATCAAAAGTTACAAGTAGGAAGAGCAGCATCGGTAACTCCAAGCGATACAGCAAATATTCCTAGCGTTTCAGGAGGCACAAACAATGGTTGTGTTTTATATGTTGGAAGCGCTGGAAATTTAAGAGTTCAGACCGTTGGAGGAGATGATGTTACGTTTAACAACATTAATACTGGAGCATTTATTCCTGTACAAATTGTAAGGGTTTATGCTACAGGAACTACTGCAAGTAACATACTTGCATTGTGGTAAAATATAAACGATGGGATTAGCAAACTGGATAGCAATATCGATAACATCAAACCTGATTTCACAGGCCCCTCCTATCGGAAGCACAGACATAATAAGCGAAATAGGAGTGCAAATGATTAACGAAGATGCATCGGCACAAGATTTAATAACAGAAGGACAGTAAAATGGCAATAAAGTTTTCACAATTTACGGTAGGCTCATCAACATCTGACATAGATTATTTGGTTGGCTACAAAAACACAGACAATATCCAAATCCCAGTAGGGCTAGTAGGTACAGATACCACTTATGCAATTAGTACTGCGCAGGCTGGAGCTAACGAAACAATCACATTAACAGGAAGTGATTCATCTACAGATTTAATTACAATCACAGCTGGAAACGATATCAGCTTAACAGATGATGGCGCAGGTAATGGATTTACAATTGCTTCTACGGTCGTAGGAGATACTTACACTATTGGAACTTCTACGAATGGTTCTAGTGTAGATGTAAATCTTGATGCGGCAGCGGGAGCGGATAGCAACATAACACTAACACCAGGCACAGGTCTTACAATAACACAGGCCGCAGATGTAGTTACTATAACTAATACAGCTCCTGGTGATACTTACAGCATTAACGCAGGAACAAAAGTTGGTTCTAGCGTACCTATAAATTTAGATGCTGCTACAGGAACTGATTCGGTAGTAAGTCTAACAGAAGGTACAGGAATTTCACTTACTCAAACTTCTGCTACAGAGATTACAATAGACAATACAGCTGGAGTAACAGTTGTCAAAGACCAGTTTACAGGAAACAATTCTACTACTGGCTTTACATTATCTACTTCAGTAAGTTCAGCTGACAATTTAAACATATTTATAAGTGGGGTATACCAAAATTCTGTTGATTCAGGAGGTACAGCAAACTATACTGTATCTGGAACGTCTCTAACATTTGTTACACCACCACCTGTAACAGCAACAAACGGCATTGAAGTAGTAATAACACAGTAATAAATGGCAATAACAAAAGTCCCTAACAACTTAATAGATTTGAGCGGAGACTCTGGAGCTGTGCCATGGGCTGCCGGAACTACTGCCCAAAGACCTGGCTCTCCAAATGCTGGAGATTTTAGGTATAACACCACTAATACTGCCTTTGAATATTATAACGGCACGAAATGGAAACAAATTAACACCTTCTTTATACCAAATCCCCTTGCCACTCAGTTTCTTGTAGTTGCAGGCGGCGGCGGCGGAGGTAGAGGAGCTTATACTATTGGAGGCGGTGCTGGAGCTGGAGGATTAAGAACAAGTTATACTGACCCGTCAGGCGGCGGCGGCCCTCGTGAAACTGCGCCAGTCCTCACTTCAGGAACAACTTATACTATTACAGTAGGCGGTGGAGGGACAAGTGAAACTCAAGGAACAGTTTCTTCCTTTACCGGAAGTGATATAACTGATGTTACAACCACGGGCGGCGGTCTTGGTGGAGGAAGAGTATGGGGGTTCAACGGTACAAATGGAGGCCCTGGAGGTTCTGGAGGTGGAGCACCATCTTATAGACCATTAAATTCTGGTGGAGCTGGAACAACTAATGAAGGATTTGATGGAGCAGATTCTTTTTACTCTGGAGGTAATACTAATTTACCAGAAGGTGGCGGTGGCGGCGGCGCTGGAGTTGCTGCTACAGATATGAATGGCGGCGATGGTTTAGCTGTTTCTATTACAGGCTCTTCAGTTACTTATGCAGGCGGCGGCGCATCTGGGCGAACTAATTATACTAGCAGTGGTCTGGTCGCTACAGGAACTGGAGGTGCTGGAGGCGGCGGAAATGCAAGCGCAGGCGCTGGAACAGCAAATACTGGAGGCGGCGGCGGCGGCTCTTATTCTTCAAACAATGTCCAACAACCCGCAGGTACTGGAGGTTCAGGAGTAGTTATACTAAGAATGGCCACATCGCTATACTCAGGAACAACTACAGGCTCACCTACAGTCACGACAGACGGCAGCGATACGATATTAACATACACCGGAAGTGGAACATATACTCATTAAGATATGGCAACAACTAAAGTAGGCGGAGGAGTAGTAGATTTAAACGAACAAAATACAGATACTGTATTTCAAATGCCAGTAGGGTCAACTTTGTATTCAGGAACTCCTGTGACTGGTATGATTAGAAATAATAGTTCTGTGACAAATGGTGATGCCGTAACTGCCTTTGAATATTATGATGGAACGCAGTGGGTTGGGATGGCTACTGATACTTTACCTTTAGCGGACTTTTTAGTTTTAGCTGGAGGTGGGTCTGGTGGTCATTTAAGTGGCAGCTATGTAAACACTGCTTCTGGAGGAGGTGGTGGAGCTGGAGGATTAAGAACCTCTTACGGTCTTACTAGCGGCGGTAATGGCTCACCTGAAAGTAAAATGCTTCTTTCGGCAGGAACAAGTTATACAATAACTGTTGGAGGTGGCGGAAGTTCAACCACCGCAGTTTCAAATAACGGAGCTGATTCTTTAATATCTGCTTCCGGTTTTACAACAATTACTTCTATTGGCGGCGGAGCAGGAGGCTCAAGAGGTGGTAATGTTGCACAAAACGGAGGTTCTGGTGGTGGTGAAGCAAGTTATCAAAATTCACAAGGTCTTGGAACTGCCGGTCAAGGTTACAATGGTTCAACATATAGCGCGCTCCCTGGTCCTTCTACAGGAGGAGGAGGCGCAGGAGGCGCAGGAGGGGTATCTTCAATGCCGCCTTCGCCGGGTGGTGATTGTATGAGCATAGCAATTACTGGTACAAATGTAAATTATGGAGCTGGTGGTAATAGTGGACATAATACAACTGGAAGTCCGGCTTATTATCAAAGAAATGTTATTTGTGGAATTGGTGGGGGTGTTTTTGGAGGCTCTATTTCACAAGATGGTGGTGACGCTTCACCCGCAAATCGCGGTTCTGGTGGGGGTGGTTGTTCATCAAACTCTTCCGGCGGAGGTTGGAGAGGCGGGAATGGTTCAAGCGGTGTTGTGATATTAAGAATGCCTACAAACATATATTCCGGTACAACTACAGGGAGTCCTACAGTTACAACAGACGGAACAGACACAATATTAACTTATACCGGAAGCGGTACTTATACACACTAATAAATAAATTATGGCACATTTTGCAAAAATAGATTCAAATAACGTAGTACAGCAAGTCATTGTTATAAATAATGATGTATTATTAGATTCAGAAGGAAATGAAAGTGAACAACTAGGTATTGATTTCTGTAAGAGTTTGTATGGACAAGATACTAATTGGGTACAAACTTCATATAATGGAAATTTACGAAAACAATACGCTGGTGTTGGAATGAATTATGATTCGGTTAATGATGTTTTTATAACTGAACAACCTTTTCCATCTTGGACATTAGACGTAAATTTCGATTGGCAAGCGCCAGTGGCATTACCAGACTCTATAAGACCTTATGAGTGGAATGAAGACACTCAATCTTGGGATTTATTACCGCCTCCTCCACAACCTTACGATTCATGGACTTGGAGCGAAGAGTCTTATACTTGGCAGCCACCAGTTGATTATCCTTCTGATTATGATACTGTAGCTTACACATGGAATGAAGATACTCAGTCTTGGGATTTAGTATCTGAATAAAAAATAAAATATGGCGACTACCAATATATCAAGCTCAGACGTTTTAGGTTTTAATGACAATACTGGAGCTGTACAGCTACCATCTGGAACAACAGCTCAAAGACCTGGTTCTCCTTCTAATGGAGAGATGAGATACAATACAACTGATAATAAGTTGGAGTATTATGATGGAGCTAATTGGATTCAGCTTAATGATACTAATGCTGACCCTACTATAACATCATTTCTTGTAGTTGCTGGTGGAGGCTCAGGAGGTCAATCTGGTGGCGGAGCAGGAGCAGGAGGTTACAGAAGCTCTTATAATAATGAATCTTCTGGAGGAGGCGGAAGCGCTGAAACTGCGTTAAGTTTATCTTCAGGGACAACATACACAATTACAGTTGGTGCAGGTGGAGCTTCAGGCGGAGGTTATTCTGGTCAATCGGGTAGCGGTGATGATTCAGAAATCTCTGGTTCAGATATTACAACAATTACTTCTATTGGCGGCGGAGGCGGAGGCGGTGAAACCGCAACTGCTGGTGGAGCTGATGGTGGTAGTGGTGGAGCTTCCGGGTCATCTGGCGGAAGTCAATCAGGAAGTATAGGATTGGGAACGGCAAACCAAGGATTTAATTCAGGAACAAGTGGCGGTCAATACAATCCATCTGGCGGTGGTGGAGGAGCTGGTGCAGTTGGAGGCAATTCTTCAGGTCCACAAACGGCTGGAGCTGGAGGTGATGGAGTAGCTTCTACAATCACAGGTTCTTCAGTAACACGCGGCGGAGGTGGCGGCGGCGGCGTTGGAATCGCAGTACCCGGTGGTGCAGGCGGAGCAGGCGGCGGCGGCGCTGGAATAGGACAAGGTACGGGTGGAAACGGAACTGCAAACACCGGAGGCGGCTCAGGTGCTGGTTCGAGCCCAGGTGGGACAGGCGGTTCTGGTGTTGTTATTTTAAGACTACCAACAGCTGATTATAGCGGCACAACCACAGGAAGCCCTACAGTTACTACAGATGGTAGTGATACAATATTAACTTATAACGGAAGTGGTACTTATACACATTAATGGAATACACTCAAACAAATAGTACATTGTTGGATATTGATGTGGTATATTACATTGTAAAACCAAATGAAAATGAACTTTAACGATATAAAAATATTAGGTATTAATAGTTTGGTTTTAGGAGTATCTATGACTGAAATAGATATAATACTAAAAATTTTATTACTTTTAGTATCAATTGGATACACAATCCATAAATGGTACTTAATGTATGGAAAGAATAAGTGAACATATATCATACAGAGAAGCAATCAAATCTAATACTGCTTCCCGACTAGGGATAGATAATACACCAAGCGATTATGAAATTACTAATATGGTTGGCGTTGCTTTTAATGTTTTCGAGCCTCTTAGAAAATATGTAGGTGGCCCTATAAGAATCAACAGTTTTTACAGATGTAAAGAATTAAACCGAGCTATCGGCGGAAGTTCACGCTCGCAGCATTGCGAAGGTCGAGCTATTGACCTAGACGATACACTTGGCTATAAAACAAATGCGGAGATGTATCAATATATAAAAGAAAATTTAAGCTTTGACCAGCTCATATGGGAGTTTGGTGACGATACAAATCCAGACTGGATTCATGTAAGCTATGTACATCCTGATGAAAACAGAAAGCGCTGCCTTAGAGCAGAGCGAATAAATGGTAAAACTACATATCGAGTGATATGAGCAAATCTAAAAAACCATTTAAAGAAACTGGTGTTGGTAAGTTTCTCATTGAAAAAGCGCCTTCGATATTAGGTATTGTTGGCGATGCTATACTTCCAGGCAATGTTATATCAGAGCTTATCAGTGGAAACAACGAACTTAGTGAAGGTGACAAGCGAATAGCTCTTGAAAAATTAAGACTAGAGCGCGCAGAGATAGATGGCGTAACTAGACGCTGGGTTGCAGACTCTGGAAGTCAAAGTTGGCTTGCTCGTAATGTAAGACCATTAACTTTAATTGTGTTAGTAGGAGCGTATGTAGGAGGATGGTATATGGGTCTTGAAACATCCGATACAGCTTCTCTTCTCACATGGGTCCTTTGTGGGTACTTTGGCGCTAGAACGGCAGATAAGATAGGCGTAAAACTTCCAGGGAAATAATCGTTATATTTGTATTAATAAATTTAATACAATGCAAATTAGAAAGATATCTATAGGCACGGACTATAAGTCTAGCGCAATGCACTACATTGTAGGACAAGAAATACTCGGAGGTTCTCACAGCATTCATTTAATAAAAGAAGACGAGCAGAAAGGCTCAATAAAAATATGGATTCAAAAATCGGATGAAATATTTTTATGGAAAGAGTTTAATTCAAATATGCCGATTTCTGTAGAATATAATATAAACTTTTAATGAGGTCTCCTTTTTATTTTATAGTAAAACCCACAAAGGGGAAAAGATATAACAACTCAAAAGATATAGGTGGTGTTGATTTTATAACCAGTACCTCAGAGGAAAACCACATGGCTTCTAATAGAGAAGCTATTGTAGTTTCTACTCCTTTAGGATACGAGGGAAATATAGAACCAGGAGATATTCTTTTAGTGCATCATAATGTATTTAAGTATTATTATGATATGCAGGGAAGGCAAAAAAGCGGTAAAAGTTTTTTTATGGATGATTTGTTTTTTGTGGACAATCATCAGTTTTATATGTATAACAAAAACAATAAATGGCATTGCCATGATAAGTATTGTTTTGTAGAGCCAGTTCCTGTTACTGAATCTTATATACACAAGCCTTTTGCCGAAGAGCCGCTCATGGGTAAAATGAAATATATAAATAAAACATTACAGGAGCATGGCATAAAAGAAGGCGACCTAGTTACGTTTCGACCAGATACTGAATATGAGTTTAATGTAGATGGGCAAAAGTTATATAGAATGTATGACCACCACATTACAATGTCTTTATGAAACACACTATAAAATGTAGTCAGTGTGATAAAACATTTACTGGTGGTTATGATTATAGAATGCACTGGGAGAAAGCTCATTTAGATAATGCAATAAAACAAAATGAAATCAGAAGAACTAAAGAAAAAAATAATTGAAGCAGGAAGAAAAGCTGTTGAACAGCTTATCAAAGTTGCTAAAGAAGATATTATTAAGCACGACCCAGAAGATGAACTGGCGGCAGACAGATTGAAAAATGCAGCAGCAACAAAAAAGTTAGCTGTATTTGACGCTTTTGATATATTAAACAAAATAGACCAGGAGCAGGAGAATATAAACTTATCAAATAACACAGACGCTAAAGTTGAAACAAAACAAGGATTCGCAGAAAGACGCTCAAAGTAGTATCTATAAAGTTTTAGATGGATACATACCTAAAGGTGTGTTGGCTAATAAAAACAGAGCTAAGACCTGGGAGTATGGATACAATGATAAGTATGACTTTGTTTGTATTTCTAGAAATGGTGCGCTCGGAGATGTTGTAGAAATATCAGGGCTAAAAATAGGCTTGCCTGTAGCTCCTAAAAATTGTTTCTCAAGGTCTAAAACTAAATCAGAACAGTATTGGGAAAGACAAGAACTTCCTAAAGAACTATCTAGGATATACTCTATATTTCAGTGGAATGAAATGCCAACTGCATTCAAATCAAAGTGGGTAGATTATATTGAGTCTGAGTTTGACAGTAGAGAGGAGGGTCATTGGTTTATGAATAATGGTAAGCCAACTTATATTACTGGCTCACATTATATGTACTTGCAATGGTCAGCAATTGATGTGGGGTATCCAGATTATAGAGAGGCTAACAGAATATTTTATATTTTTTGGGAAGCGTGTAAAGCTGATAAGCGAGCTTTTGGAATGATATACCTAAAAATTAGACGCTCAGGGTTTTCATTTATGGGTTCTTCAGAGTGTGTGAACGCAGGGACACTGGCAAAAGACTCTAGGGTAGGAATACTATCAAAGACGGGAGCGGATTCTAAAAAGATGTTTACCGATAAAGTAGTTCCTATATCTAACAGACTTCCATTCTTTTTTAAGCCCATACAGGATGGTATGGATAAACCAAAGACTGAATTAGCTTTTAGAATACCGGCCTCTAAGATTACAAAGAAAAATATGTATGATAGTGTTGATGATGAGCTTACAGGACTTGACACCACTATTGACTGGAAAAATACAGACGACAACTCTTATGATGGAGAAAAGCTTATGCTCTTAGTTCACGATGAAAGTGGAAAGTGGATAAAGCCAAATAATATACTTAACAACTGGAGGGTTACTAAAACTTGTTTGAGGTTAGGTAGTAAGATAATAGGCAAGTGTTTGATGGGCTCTACCTCAAATGCTCTTGATAAGGGTGGTAGTAATTTTAAAAAGCTTTATGAGGATTCTGATGTAACTACGAGAAACGCCAACGGACAAACTAAAAGCGGTATGTATAGTTTGTTTATACCTATGGAAATGAATATGGAGGGCTTTATAGATATATATGGTCAGCCTGTTCTTAGAGCTCCTAAAGAAAAATGTAAAGGTGTTGATGGTGAGTGGATTACCAATGGAGCTATAGACTACTGGCAAGCTGAAGTAGATTCATTAAAATCAGATGCAGATGCTCTGAACGAATTTTACAGACAGTTTCCAAGAACAGAATCTCACGCATTTAGAGACGAGAGTAAATCTTCTCTTTTTAATCTTACAAAGATATACCAGCAGATAGACTACAATGACTCTTTGATATTAGAACACCACTTAACAAGAGGAAACTTTTATTGGCAGAATGGTATTAAAGACACTAAGGTTGCTTTTAGCCCTGACAAAAGGGGTAGGTTTTTAATTAGTTGGACACCATCAAAGGGTTTGCAGAATAATGTTATTGAGAGAAGAGGTATAAAGTTTCCAGGAAACGACCATATGGGAGCGTTTGGATGTGACTCATACGATATATCTGGAACTGTAGGAGGCGGAGGCTCTAACGGGGCATTACACGGAATGACAAAGTTCAGTATGGAGGAGGCTCCTGCTAATGAGTTTTTCTTGGAGTATGTGGCTAGGCCACAGACTGCTGAGATATTTTTTGAAGAAGTTTTAATGGCGTGTGTGTTCTATGGTATGCCTATACTGGTAGAGAACAACAAACCTAGACTACTGTATCATTTTAAAAACAGGGGGTATAGGGGGTTTTCTATGAACAGACCGGACAAGCATATGTCCAAGCTGTCAAAAACCGAGAAAGAGCTAGGGGGTATACCTAACAGTTCTGAGGATGTAAAGCAGTCTCACGCTGCTGCAATTGAATCTTACATAGAAAAAAATGTAGGAATAGATTTTGATGGACAGTTTAGAGAGTCCGGAGATATGGGAAATATGTTGTTTACCAGGACTTTAGAGGACTGGGCAAAGTTTGATATAAGCAACAGAACGAAGTTTGATGCTAGTATTAGTTCTGGGCTAGCGATTATGGCTACACAAAGACATATGTATCAGGTCGAGAAAAAACAATCAAAAATAAACCTTAACTTTGCAAGGTATACAAATAAGGGAACTTTAAGTGAATTAATAAGATAGATGAAGGATGTTACAATAGACATTGCATCTACAGGCTTTCCAAGTCAATTCGTTTCTGATGCAGAAAAAGCAACTGACGAATTTGGTTTACAGATAGGACAGGCTATTCAATATGAATGGTTTAAGAAAGATGGAAACCAGTGTAGATACTACAATCAATGGAGAGACTTTCACAGACTGCGTTTATACGCAAGAGGAGAGCAATCAATAGCCAAATATAAAAACGAAATTGCAGTAGATGGAGACTTGTCTTATCTAAACTTAGATTGGACTCCAGTTCCTATATTGCCAAAGTTTGTAGATATAGTTGTTAACGGTATGCAAGACCGAGAGTTTAAGGTTAAAGCCTATGCTCAAGACGCATTATCACAAGCTAAAAGAAGTAAGTATCAAGATATGATAGAGGGTCAGATGGCTGCTAAAGATATCTTGACTACGATACAAGAGCAGACGGGTGTAGACCCATTTATTATGGACCCCGATGAACTTCCATCGTCTGATGAGGAGCTGTCTCTTTACATGAACCTTAACTATAAACCTGCAATTGAGATTGCAGAAGAAGAGGCAATCGACACTATGTTTGCTGAAAATCACTATGATGATATCCGCAAACAGTTAGACTATGACTCTACAGTTGTAGGTATGTCTGTTGCAAAGCACGAGTTTTTGCCTGGAGCTGGAGTTCAAATATCTTATGTAGACCCAGCTAATATTGTATACAGCTACACTGAAGACCCTCACTTTAAAGATTGTTTTTATTGGGGTGAGATTAAAACTTTACCTATCGCTGAACTATTGAAGATAGACCCTAGCCTAACTCGTGAAGACTTAGCAGAGATATCTAAATATAGCCAGAGCTGGTATGACTATTATAATGTCGCTCAGTTTTATGAGAATGATATTTTTTATAGAGACACTTGTACGCTCATGTATTTTAATTATAAGACCACCAAGAAGATGGTCTATAAGAAAAGAATACTTGAGGGCGGTGGTTCTAAGATGATAGAGAAAGACGATACTTTTAACCCTCCAGAAGAAATGATGGAAGACGGAAAGTTCGAGAAAATAGAAAAGACTATTGATGTATGGTATGATGGAGTAATGGTTATGGGAACTAATATTCTTTTAAAGTGGGAGCTTGCAAAGAATATGGTAAGACCTAAGTCTTCTTCTCAACACGCATTACCTAATTATGTTGCCGTAGCACCAAGAATGTACAAGGGAGTTATTGAGTCTTTAGTAAGACGAATGATTCCTTTTGCTGATTTAATACAAGTCACTCATTTAAAGCTACAGCAAGTTATTGCTAGAACTGTACCGGATGGTGTGTATATAGATGCAGATGGACTTAATGAAGTCGACCTGGGTACAGGAGCAGCATACGACCCATCAGATGCATTAAGACTATACTTCCAAACAGGTAGTGTAGTGGGTAGAAGTTACACGCAGGATGGAGAATACAATCAAGGTAAAGTTCCGATACAACAACTCACAAGCAGTTCTGGGGCTTCTAAGACACAAATGCTTATAGCTAACTATAACCATTACTTAGATATGATACGCTCTGTAACAGGCTTAAATGAAGCGAGAGACGGTTCTACACCATCTCCAGATGCTTTGGTTGGTGTTCAGAAGTTAGCTGCATTAAACTCAAATACTGCAACAAGACATATATTAGACGGTAGTCTATATATATACAGAAGTCTAGCGGAAGCGTTAACTTATCGTATCGCAGATATTTTGGAATATGCAGACTTTAAGGAAGACTTTATAAATAAGATTGGTAAATACAATGTAAGTATACTTGGTGAAATATCAGACCTATATATTTATGACTTCGGTGTATTTATAGAATTGTCTCCAGACGAAGAGCAAAAAGCTATGCTCGAGCAGAATATACAGATGGCTTTATCTAAACAAGATATTAATCTTGAGGATGCCATTGATATTCGTGAGATTAAAAATCTTAAACTTGCCAATCAATTATTGAAAGTTAAGAGACTTGCCAAGCAGGAGCGTGATGAAAGAATGGCTATGCAAAAACAAGCAATGACCGCTCAACAACAGCTCAAGTCTCAAGAGATGGCTGCACAAGTTGCTATGCAAAAGATAGAGCTTGAAACGCAATCTAAAATGAAAGTGAAGCAAGCGGAGATAGCTTTTGAAATTGAAAAACAAAAAGCAGAAGCTCAGCTTAAATCTAACTTAATGCAACAAGAGTTTAATTATAACTTACAATTGCATGGTATGACTGAGCAGTCTTTATCAAACAGAGAAAATTCAAGAGAGAAAGCTAAGTCTGATAGAATTAGTCAACAAAATAGCGAGCAGAGTAAATTGATTTCACAGCGTAAAAATAATTTACCTCCACAAAATTTTGAATCTAATGAAGACAGCCTTGATGGCTTTGATTTATCTGAGTTTTCACCTCGATAATGAGCATTAAAATTTTAAGTAAATTTGTAATCTAAATTAAATTAAATGGAATTAAAAGTACGAGCGGTAGATGCCGTTGAAGAAAAATCAGTACAAGAGGTTGAGCAAGAACTTCTTGACAAGCATGAGGAAAAGTTTAATGACTCTAGCGAGACAAAAAAAGATAACCCTCAAGTAAAAATGGATTTTGTTGAAGAGAGTGTCGTAGAAGACACTTCTAAAACAGAAGAAGAAAAAATTGAAGATACGCCTGAGCCAGTTGAAGAACCAGCCGAGCTATCTGAACAAGACGTTCTTTCATATATTGGAAAAAGATATGGTAAGGAAATTAATTCACTAGATGAATTAAGCGCAGCAAGAGAAGAAGCTGAAGAGCTTCCAGAAGATGTTGCGGCTTACTTTAAGTATAAAAAAGAAACGGGAAGAGGTATTGAAGACTATGTAAAATTACAAAGAGACTTCAGCGCTATGAATCCTGATTCTTTGCTAAGAGAGTATTTGACAGTTACAGAAGGTGAAGGTTTAGACCCTGAAGATATTGATTCTCTAATGGAGGATTATTCTTGGGATGAAGAACTAGATGATGAGTCTGTAATTAAAAAAACTAAATTAGCAAAAAAGAAAACTATTGCTAAAGCAAAGAAGTTTTTTAATGAGCAAAAAGAATTATACAAGCAGCCCCTTGAGTCGAGACCGGCTGTTGATTCTCAGAGCAACAATGAAGAGCTTCAAGAGTACAGGCAATATTTAGAATCTGTTAAAACTCAACAACAGGAAAGTGAGGCAAAACGAGATTGGTTTTTAAAAGAAACCGATAAAGTTTTTACTGAAGATTTCAAAGGTTTTGATTTCGTGCTTGACGACAAAACAGTAACCTTCTCTCCCGGTGATGCGCAGACAATTAAAAAAACTCAAGAAACTCCGATGAACTTTATTAATAAGTATTTGGATGACAAAGGTTTAATTAAGGATGCTGCCGGATACCATCGAGCTTTATCAATCGCAATGAATCCTGACAAATTTGCCAAGTTCTTTTATGAGCAAGGCAAGTCTGAAGCTACGGAAGATGTAATACGCAAAACTAAAAATATAAATATGAGCGAGCGTAGAGCGCCTGAAGTAACTAATAAGGGAGGATTTCAAGTTAAGTCAGTTAACCCTGATTCGGGGAGAGGCTTAAAAATAAGAAGTATTAAACGAAAATAAATTTTAAAAATTAATTATTATGGCAGGAGCAGTTCAAGCAACCCCTGGGTTTGCTTTACAACCGAGTGCAGAACAGGTGCCTTTGGCAACTAACTACATTACAAACTTTGATTTCTTAAATCAGTATTTACCTGATACATACGAAAAGGAGTTTGAGCGATATGGAAATCGCACGATTGCATCTTTCTTACGTTTAGTAGGAGCAGAGATGCCTTCTAACTCTGACCTTATCAAATGGGCAGAGCAAGGAAGATTACACACTAAATATACCAATTGTGCTTCAGGAGCAGCAGCAGCTGCTGATAATGCTACAATCACAGTGAATGATGCGCTAGTACCTGGTACTGGAAGCATTGCAATTAGAGTAGGACAGACTGTTGTTATTTCTGATAATGCAGGAAGCGGAATGAACAAAGGTATTGTTACAGCTGTAGATACAGCAGCAGGTACTTTTGACGTAGCTTATTATGAAGCAGCTGGACAAGTTGGTGGTGTTGGACTTACAAGAACAGTATTTATTTATGGTTCTGAATTTAAAAAAGGAACTAATGGAATGGTAGGCTCATTAGAAGCTGATGACGTTATCTTTGATAACTCTCCAATTATCATTAAAGACAAATACGCTGTAAGCGGGTCTGACATGGCACAAATTGGATGGGTAGAAGTAACTACTGAAAACGGAGCATCTGGATACTTATGGTATCTTAAATCAGAGCACGAAACTCGTCTACGTTTTGACGACTATTTAGAAACAGCAATGATTGAAGCTGTACCAGCAGAAGCTGCGTCAGGAGCAATTGCAGCTGGAGGAGATGTAGGGAACAAAGGTTCTGAAGGTATCTTCTATGTAGTTGAGAATCGTGGAAATGTGTGGGGCGGTGGAAACCCAGCTGCACTAGCTGACTTTGATGCAGTAATCTCGCGTTTAGATAAGCAAGGTTCTATTGAAGAAAATGTAATTTTCGTTGATAGAGAATTTAGCTTTGATATTGATGATATGTTAGCAGCTCAGAACTCTTATGGAGCTGGTGGAACATCTTATGGTTTATTTGACAATGACAAAGACATGGCATTAAACCTAGGATTCACTGGATTCCGTAGAGGATATGACTTTTACAAGTCTGATTGGAAATACTTAAATGACCCAACTATGCGTGGGGGACTTCCTACTGGAGCTAACTCAGGCCGTGTAAACGGACTATTAGTACCAGCTGGTTCTACTACAGTATACGACCAGATTTTAGGTAAGAATGCGAAGAGACCATTCCTTCATGTTCGATACAGAGCTTCTGAAACTGAAGACAGACGTTACAAAACTTGGATTACAGGTTCTGCTGGCGGTGCTGCTACTTCAAGCTTAGATGCTATGGAAGTACACTTCTTGTCTGAGAGAGCTGTATGTACTTTAGGTGCAAACAACTTCTTCTTATTCCAAGAGTAGTATTATTACCAAGGGAGGTTTAACCGCCTCCCTTTTTTTTAAATCTAATTAAATTTATATATAATGAAAAAAAACACATTAGTAGACAAGGTCTACAAACTTACTAGAGATAGAGCTCCGATATCTTTCTTATTACCTTCGGGAGGCTCAAGAAGACAACCCTTATTACATTTTGACGAAGACAAAGGAATCAACCGAGTGTTGAGATATTCTCCTAACCAAAAATCTTGTTTTGAAGATGAGCAGGATGGACAAGTAGTTAGAGAGCCTATTGATTTCGTTGATGGCTTTTTAAGAGTTCCAAAAACAAATCCTGTACTGCAAGAGTTTTTATATTATCACCCACTAAACGGTAAAAAGTTTATTGAGGTGAATGAAGAAAAAGATGCAGCAGCAGAGATTGAACAATTAAACATAGAGGCAGATGCTCTTATTGAAGCCAGAAAGCTTTCTGTAGACCAGGTAGAGACCATATCAAGAGTTTTGCTTGGAAGAAATACAGAGCAAATGAGCACGGCAGAGCTTCGTAGAGATATATTAATCTTTGTTAAGCAAGACCCTAATACGTTCTTAAAGATGATTAACGACCCTATGTTAAAGCTACAGTCCAATGTTCAGTTGTTTTTTGACAAAGGATTGTTATCTTTTAGAAACAAACAAAAGGAAGTATGGTTTAACACATCTACCAATAAGAAGAAGATGTTAACCGTGCCTTTTGGAGAAGACCCAATGTACATTGTATCGTCATATTTACAAAGCGATGATGGGATAGAGTCTTTGAAGATGTTAGAAAAATTGCTAGAAGATTAGCAGTTGTTGAGAGAGGTCAAAAATAATTGACCTCTTTTTTTTTGCTTATCTTTGTAAAAAAGAAAGCGATGATAAACGCTGTTAGAAATACAGTTCTTGCTATCCTTAACAAGAATAATTACGGTTATATATCTCCATCAGATTTTAACTTGTTTGCCAAGCAAGCGCAGTTAGATATTTTTGACGAATACTTTATATCTTATAATAATCAGGTCAACAAACAAAATGGGAGAGTATCTGGAACTGGATACGCAGATATTCAAAAAGGATATGAAGAAGTCATAGATACTTTTTCAGTTACAGCAAGCTTATCTCAAAGCGTACTAAATGAATATACAGTACCTACGGCAGCAACCACAGGTTCGGATTATTATCTTTTAAATAAGATTTTAATTTACAGCACTGTGATTTCATCGGGAACAACTACCGCAACTGGAGGTGGAAACACACAGTTAATAGATTCGGGTGCAACATTTCAAACCGATGGAGTGGCAGTAGGGGATATTGTTTCTGTGGTTTTAGCAAACTCAGTAATAACAAATTTAAAAGTTGCGTCTGTAACTAATGAAACTACACTAGTTTTAAATGTAGCCTCTTTGACTACAACAGGTGTCTCTTATGCTATCTATAAGAAATCTGATTTAAAAAATGAAGCAGAGCAGGTTAGTCATAGCAAAATAACTATGCTTACTAAATCAATGCTTACTAGTCCTAACACTACTTTCCCTGCCTATACTCAGGAAGGAAACATATTAACCTTATATCCTGATTCTGTAAACCAAATAGGGCGAGTGGTATCGCAATATATCAGATATCCAAAAGACCCTAAGTGGACTTATGTTTCGCTTACAGGAGGGGAGCCTATATTTGACCAGTCTCAATCAGACTATCAAGACTTTGAGCTTCCTCAAGATGATGTAAATAATTTAGTGGCTAGAATATTACAATATGCAGGTATGTCTATTAGAGAGATAGCTACGGTGCAGTTCGGTCAAGCTATAGAACAACAAGAAAACCAAGAACAATAGTATGGCATATTTATCTCAATATCAATATTACGAAAATGCAGGAGCAGCTCCTACTAATAAAAATTGGGGGTCTTATCAGTATGTAAGCTTGGAAGATATAGTAAATAATTTTCAGTTGATGTACTCTGGAAACCACTCTTTAGTTAATAACGAGGAAAGGTATAAGATATTGTTTCATGCAAAACGCGGGATACAAGAGCTTAACTATGATGCGTTTATGGAAGTAAAAGCATTAGAGCTTACTGTGTTTGATAATCTTACTTTTGTTTTACCTAATGACTATGTAAACTGGATTCGCATATCTCTATATAAAGACGGATGGCTTAGACCTTTAAATGAAAACATTCAGGTTAACTCTGCTCAAGCATATTTGCAAGGAGCAGGAGGGACTCTTACATTTAATTCAGACGGCACTGTAATTACTACTGACTCGCAGCTAGATACTGAAAGAAAAAATGGTCAACAAAACAGCATCTATTTAAATCAAAATAATGCTGACGACCAAATACCCGCTGACACCCAAGCTAATTGGTATGCAGATTACACTATTGGAGCGCGTTATGGTTTAAATACAGAAACCGCTAATATAAATCCTACTTTTAGAATAGATAAAAAAGCAGGAGTTATAAACTTTGATTCTACAATGCTTAATGAAAGCTGCATATTAGAATACATCTCTGATGGAATGGAGGGAGGAGATGATTCTCAAGTTTCAGTGAACAAACTTTTTGAAGATTACGTTTATGCTTATATTGAGTATGCTATTTTAAATAGCAAATTTAATGTTCAAGAGTATATTATCAATAGAGCTAGAAAAAGAAAAACAGCTCTACTTAGAAATGCAAAAATTAGATTAAGCAATATTCATCCTGGAAGATTATTAATGAATCTAAGAGGAGAGAGTAAGTGGATTAAATAAGATGGCAAACATTCAAAGAAATTTTATCGCTGGCCGTATGAACAAAAGCCTTGACGAAAGGCTTGTTCCTAATGGCGAGTATATTGATGCGTTAAATGTAAGGCTGGGTTCTACAGAGGGCTCTGAAGTAGGCTCTGTAGAAAACTCAAAGGGTAACACCATTCTTACAACATTGATGTTTGATAATATTGAACTAAGTAACAATGCTAGATGTATTGGAGCTTTTGAGGATGGCGCAAATGAAACTATTTATTGGTTCGTACATGACCCTGCATTTATAGCTAGTCCTACTGCTAAATTAGATTTAATAGTTTCTTATAATACCAACACAGCTAACACTACTTACAATGTAATAAGTGCTAATGACGGAACTAATTTAAAAACCACTCTTAATTTTAGCCCTTATCATTTAATTACTGGCGTAAACTTAATAGATGATTTATTGTTTTTTACAGACAATATAAATCCTCCTAGATACATTAATATAAACAGGAGCTACAACTCTCCTACTTCATCTCCATCTTATTTTGATGGTTTTTCTCCTGAAGCCTTATTGGTAATTAAAAGACCGCCTATTGCCGCTCCTACAATTCAAACATTAAATCTCCAAGGACAGCAAGACGATTTTTTAGAAGAAAGATTTATATCATTTGCTTATAGGTATAAGTATAGTGATAATCAATACTCTGCAACTTCGCAGTTTAGTGAAGATGCGTTCACACCTTCGTCATTTAATTTTAGCTACAATAGCTATCTTAATGAGGGAATGAAAAATACTAAGAACGCTGCAATAATAACTTTTAATACAGGTAGTTCTTTGGTTACGGGTGTAGAGCTTTTATTTAAAGAGTCTACAACAAACAACATCAAGGTTATTGAGTTTCTTGATAAGTCAACATTAGGATATTCTGATAATACAGATTATACATATACGTTCGATGATAGAAAAATATTTACTCTTTTACCTGATTCAGAGATACTAAGACTATACGACAACGTACCTAAGATAGCTAAAGCTCAAACGGTAATGGGTAATAGGCTTGTGTACGGAAACTATAAAGAAGGGTATGATTTAAAAGATAAGTTTAATCAAGATTTAAGATTAGAGTTTTTTGCTAGTTTAAATAGTACGGTAATAGCTACATCTGATTTATTAGACTCTACTGGACCTGGATACTACTCGATTGGTCCAACACCTTCTACAATAAATAATTCTATAGTGTTTTTTGATTTATCAAATCAAGATGGAACAACAATAGAATTAACTGCTGGGTCTAGCATAACTTTAGACTTTACGATAGTGCATAGTCAGTTTACTGGAACTACTCCAGGAGCAACAACTTCAAATGTTGACATTGTATTTGATTATACTTTACCAACATATTTTCCTAATGCATATTCTCTTGCAACAAGCACAGATTTTATTGAAAAAATAGGAACTGTAGCTAATATTCAAACCGTTACTAATGCTTGCAACGGTTCTACTTTAACTGACCAGGTTAATTGCGCATTACCTTCTACTCTTGGAACATACACTAAAACAGCAAGTGGTATAAGTAATACAGGAGAGCCTATCGCAATTATATCTTCTCCAGCAAGCAATACTATTGGTCTTCAGTTAATAGCAATGAACTACGTTGACGGAGGTAATAACGCTTATGAGTTTTATGAAGTAAATAGTGCGACTGCTAGTTTTAGAAATACTGATACAGTTAGAAGTCTTCATAGTAACAGAGGTTATGAAGTTGGTATTGTTTATATGGATGAATATAATCGCTCATCTACGGCGCTTGTAAGCCCAAATAATACGATACAGATACCTTGTGCTAATTCAATAAATAAAAACGAATTACAGGTTACTATACCTCCTCAGCAGTTAGCTCCAAGTTGGGCTACTAGATATAAGTTTGTGTTAAAACCTACAGAAACTACATACGATACTATATACTCCAGTATTTATTTTCAAGACCCTGGGAGTAATGCAACATATTTTTTACTAGAAGGGGAGAATGCCAATAAGGTAGAAGAGGGAGATAGATACTTTGTAAAGTCTGATAGCAATGGCCCTATACTAAGATGCGTAGAAGCTACTGTTTTAGAGAAAGAAAATAAGTCAGCAGATTTTATTACTCCTTCAAATGGTTCAGCAGTTCCTTCAGGAACATACATGAAAATTAACCCTAATAACTTTTCTACAGTTAGGGAGGCTGACGATATAATAACACCAGGTTCTAAAACAGAAACTCAAGACACAGCAAATCAGTATCCTATATTGGTGTACCCAATGAATACTGCTCCTGTAAGTCCTTCAACAACATATACTGATTACGATGTTCCTGCTGGAAGTAGAATTGTAATATCTATAAGACAAGAAAGATTAGGTCCAGGACAAGGAAATGGTAAATGCGAAAGAAGAATTAGTGAGCTAAATGTAGAGCTTGTGTCTTCCACTACATATGATAATATGCAAGATTGGTGGAATGGAGACAATGTAGAGGCGGTTTTAGAAGACGCGGTTACTGAAGTGGGTGGAAATACCGGTAGTATAACAAATACTTATGAAGCGGCTACAGCCACCACCAAACAAGATGTATCAACTGCTGAGGGAACAAACTACTACAAGTTTTTTAGAGACAGCGTAACTAATGAATTGGCGTTATTAATTACAGGTACTGTAAGATGTGGAGGTACACTATCAAGAGAAAAAAGACGCTCTACCGTTACAGCTGATATACAAATATATAGAGCCGACTCTATTATAGCATTTGAAACACAGCCCACAGACGCACTTGATAATGTATGGTATGAAAACCACCTGTCGTTTGATGTAAGTGCAGATGGTATGCATTCTGGAAATGTGCAGACACAAACATCAAGTTTACCCGCAATTATTGATACAGAGTTTTCTGATTGTTTTGCGTTTGGTAATGGTGTTGAAAGTTACAAGATATTAGATTCAATTGTAGGTAAGACTAAAAATATAGGCGAGCGTGTAACCTCTACCTCTAATATGGACTACAAAGAGTCACATAGGTTTGCTGATTTAACATATAGTGGAGTTTATAATGATGAGACCAATGTAAATAAACTAAACGAGTTCAACTTAGGTCTTCTTAATTTTAAGCCATTAGAAGACTCCTATGGCCCTATTCAATTATTAGACGGAAGAAAAACAGATATACTTACCTTACAAGAAGACAAGATATCCTATGTTTTGGCTGGTAAAAATTTACTTAGTGATGCAACTGGGGGAGGAGCAGTGACTTCTGTTCCAGAAGTATTAGGCACACAAATAGCAAGATTAGAAGATTACGGTATAAGTGAAAACCCAGAGAGTTATGCTTCGTATGGTCCTAACAAATATTTTACAGACGCCAAGCGTGGCGCAGTAATAAATCTAATTGGTGGAGCGTATAATAATGAGCAACTTCAAGTTATATCAGAAGCAGGTATGCGCTCGTGGTTTAGAGACCTTTTTATTGACACTTTTACGACTCAAAAAATGGGAGGGTTTGACCCTTATATGAATGAGTATGTATTGCACTCTAATGTTCAATTGCCACAGCCAGTTGTAGAATGTGTAGACTGTAACTCTACAAAAAACATTACAATAAATCCAGCAACCACTTTTACATATTGTGTAAATGTTGGAGATTTATTAGGAATAGTAGATATAGACTTTACAATTCCTACTGGAGGGTTTACTGAATTAGTGAGTGAGCTTAATGATAATATCGTCAGTGAAAGGTTGTCTGATGAAATAGTTTCGGAAAGTGATACTTCAACTACTGGATATACTATAACGGCAACATATAATGGGGTATCACATACTACAGGAACAGTATACGATAGCGGAACTTTATCCTTTAACAAGAACGATGTAAATACTGATACTGTTGAGATATCAGTAACTCAAGACAGTTCTGTTGCAAGCATTATTGATATTAATACTTCTTGCCCTGATGCTCAAACAATAACAATTATAAGTGTTGCTGTAACAAGTAATTCAGATGCCGGAGACTTTATAACAAATGAGTTTAGATGGACTGATGGAACATTTACATCTCCAACAAAAACATATCCAAATATTGAGTTTTCATCTGGAACAAACGCTCCGATTGTATCGTTATACAATCAGGTAACGGGTCAACAAGGAGGTGGATTTATTCCTGGAGATGCTGCTAATGTTTCTATTATCAGCAGAAAAAGCAATATTGATAATTTTAATTTTAATATTAATAAAAACAAATTAAAATATTTAAGAACTAATACATACTACAGCAATACAGGAGCGGATATAAACGCATTGTTAACCGCCGCTACTGATGCCACGCCTATAGTTGCTCAAACAAATCCAACTCAATTTGTTGCGGACTTTATCATGCCTTCAGGGGGTAGCTTCTTGTATTTAGTTTGGGACTATAGAGAGTCAACTAGCGCTCAACTATGTCACTCTATAACTAGCAAGTCAGATGCGTGCACTGGATGTACATTTACTCCAACGCCGACTCCAACTCCAACGCCTGCACCTGTAACATCTTATAGATGGCTTATAGAATCTGGCACTGGTAGTGCAACAAGTCCATCAACTTGTCCACACGCGACAGTACCATTATACAGTTTATCTAGTGGATTTAATACCACTTTTGCAAACAGCACATTATTTTATACTGATGCTGCATTAACAACATTATTCCAAGGAGGAAACAATTACTATGGCGTAAGAGAGCCAAATCAAGGATATGGATTATCTCAGGGTATATTTAGAATGACAGACCTAGGAACTGCCTCAAATATTGATACGGCTGGAGTTTGTAGTTCAACCCCATCTCCCACACCGACTCCGACTCCTACTCCGACTCCTACTCCGACTCCGACTCCTACTCCGACTCCTACTCCAACACCGACTCCGACACCGACTCCAACACCGACACCGACTCCAACACCGACTCCTACTCCAACCCCAACGCCTGCGCCTACGCCTACTGGAGAATGGCAAAGTAATATGACAGTATATGGAAATGGTTATTCTTCAAGCGCTAACTCATGCGCTCAATCTATAAATATTACTACAGCTAATAGAGTATATTTATCAGATAGTACTGGTGCTGTGTCTACAGCTCAAGACCTTAGAGATGCAGCAACAGCAGGAAGAACAGTTTATGCTTGGCAAGATGCGGCAGGTACAACAGCATTTATACCAGCTAGCGGTTCATCCCCATGGGTTGGACTTAGAGCTACTCCACATACTGCCAGTATAACTGACACAGGTATGACAATAAATGTTTCTCAGACAGGTACGCTCGTAACTACAACTGGAAGCGATTTATTTGATTCTTGTATGACAGCTGTACAAGTAACCTCTAATTATGCACCTTTTTCAAGTATTTGTGCTTGGGGGCCTGGACAAGCGACTACAACATATTACCATACTGGCTCAACTGCTTGCCCACAAACCGGGACTTCTGACAATATATTTACAGATGTAGATTTACTTACTCCTCTTAATGACGGTAATTACAGTAATTATTATGTTGAAAGTTGTGGAGCAATAACTACTGATTTCAATGGCAGAGTAACACAAAATGCTGCGTGTTCTACACCACAGGCGTGGTATTTAAACAACGGACAACAACAAGGAGAGTCAAGTGCAAGCACTTCTTGTACATACACTGTAAGCAGTGGCATATCAGTTTACTTAATATATAATCCTGGTGGAGGTAATGTTTTTGTTCAAAATACAGAACAATTAGATTTTGCTTACGCTAACAGTCATACTGTAGTAGCTTATACAGATATTGGATTGACAACCCCATTTGACGGAAGCGATTCAAGCACTTACGTTCCATTATACTATGGTGCTGCTCAAACAAATAGCGTAACGCCAGGTATTAACCTTTATATTGGAGCGAGCGGACTTGTAAACGCTCAAGGAAGCTCTTACTATTCACTATGTGTTCAAGAGTTTGCGATGAATGAAGTTGAAAGCTGGTTCTCTAGTAGCGCAGATGCTTGTAGTAATGGTCCTACTGCAACTACACAAAATTACTATCATGATGGAAGCACAACTTGTGTAACTACATCAGATGTTGTTTGGCTGGATAAGGCTAAGAAAACAAAAGTTATAGATTACCTGCAATTCTCTATAAGTAGCAAGTGGTATTATCAAGGTGCTTCTTGTGGAACTGGAAGTGGGGTAGCGTTAAGATTTAATTCTTCAACAGGAACGCCAAGTCAAATTATAAATTGTTAAAAAATGGCAACACTAGGAACATATTATTTTGATACTGCAAGCTTTGCAAATGCAACAACGATTTACGATGATGCAGACTTAACAGTGGTATCAGCTAATGGTTTTTATTCTGACAACTCTATAGTCAGAGAACAGGTAAGCGGAGTATTGTTTGCAGGACAATCTTGTACAGTTCCTACACCAACGCCAACGCCTACGCCTAGCCCGACTCCTACCCCCACACCAACACCAACGCCAGGGCCTACACCTACACCTACACCTACACCTACACCTACGCCTACGCCAGGGCCTACACCTGGTCCAACGCCTAGTCCTAGTCCTAGTCCTAGTCCAACACCAGTTCCTAATCAGTATCAGATACAAAACTGTAGCAGTGGGCTTCAGGAAAACGTATCACTACCACAAGCGGTTAGTGTTGGCTCTTCTATTCAATGGCAGTCTGTATGTTGGGAAGTTATTGGAGCGCCTACAGGTACAACTCAAGCTATATCGCCACAAGGTTATTTTACTAATTGTACCGATTGTCAGCCTACACCTAGTCCTAGCCCTACGCCATCGCCTAGCCCGACTCCAACGCCTGTGCCGTGTTATGCTAATCAGTTAAAATGGGACCCACTTGGGACTTGTGAGGGTTCAATGTCAGTTTATTATACAGACTTTAGTAATTTCTGTACGGCAACTAAAATATATACTGATGTATTTTGTACACAGTTAGCTCCGAGCGGAACTTATGCTAGTTTTAGTTCAAATGAATATAGATTTTGGAATGGAACTGGATTTAGTACTTTCTGCGCTAACTGCTGATAATTTAGTACCTTGTGCTTAAATTAAATTAAATGAAAGAAATACACGACTTTTTAACACAAGAGGAGTGCGATGGTTTGATTGAGCTAATAAACAAGAACCATGTGCCTTCTACTGTTGTTTCTCAAGGAGATGAGTTTAGCGTACAGGATAAAAGCAGAACCTCTAGCACATCTAATTTAGACCATTCTAATCCTTTAGTAAAAAGCATACACGAAAAAATAGCAAAATATTTAGACTTAGATATTTCAAACGGAGAAAACCTTCAGGGGCAACTATACGAGCCTGGTCAGTATTTTAAACCACATCATGATTTTTTTAGCGGAGCGGCATATGATATGCATTGCTTGGATAAAGGAAACAGAACTCATACCTTAATGATTTATCTTAATGATGACTTTGAAGGTGGTGGCACTAACTTTCCTAGAATGAATACTGTGTTACAGCCAAAAAAAGCAAAGGCAGTCACTTGGCAAAATATGATAAATGGCAGAACTCAAGAAAATACATTACACGAGGGTATGCCCGTTACTAGTGGTAAAAAATATATTATTACATCTTGGTGGAGAGAGGGTAAACCACAGTCGCAAAAAATACAAAGAGTAGAAAGTAGACCACAATTGCCTCAATTAACCGAAAAGGGATTTGATGTTGTTAGAGTTCCAGAAGATACATGGAATTTAATACAAGATACTTACCAGCTTTTAAAAGACAAGGTTGAGCCAGAAGTGTTTGAAGGCAAAGAAGACTTTATAAAAGGAGACAGTGAACTCATATCATACGACCACATACCTCATATAAGAAATTTAATACACAACCAGCTCCTGCCTATACATAGAAACTTTGCGGGTGTAGATATCGAACCCTCAGCTATGTACGGAATAAGGTCTTACTTGAGGGGCGCATCATTAGTTGAACACACGGACAGAATAGAAACACACCATGTATCATCGGTAATACTTGTAGATAAAGATTTAAGATGTGGATGTCAACATAAAGATAATGGAGACGATTGGGCTTTTGATATACAGGGATATGATGGAGACTGGTATAAAGTATACCTAGAGCCACGCGATATGATAGTATATGAATCCGCTCTCTGTGTTCACGCAAGAAAAGAACCTTTTCAAGGAACATACTACAGGAACTTTTTTGCTCATTATAAAATTATATAATGATAAACTTTATACAGATAGACCCTAATGGCTTGTGTAATGCAGGGTGTTGGTTTTGTCCTGTGTCTTTAGTTGGAAATCCTAAAGAACATATAAGCCAGATGCCTCCCGAGCTTTATGAAAATATAATAAAACAAATACACGAGCTAAAGGGTGATTTGATAAATCCAAACTTACACTTTGTTTACGCATCACATTATAATGAGGTATTGCTTTATAGGTACTTTGAACAGATGCTACAGACGCTACAAAAGTACAACCTTACTTTATGTATACTTACAAATGGAGTTCCCCTTACTCCAAACAAGGTAGACCTTATAAATAAATATCCAGGTGTAGTATCGCAGATTGCTATCAACGCTCCTGTTTATGAGAAAAGATTGTTTTCAAAAAGAACAGGAATGAAGGAGGTTTTGTTTGATAAGTTAATCTCTAATATAAAATATGCAGAGCAAAATTTACACAATCCTAATGTGTTGCTTCTACAAATAAATGGTATTAACGAACGGTCTAACATAATTAAAAAAGAAAAATTTCCAGAGTTAGAGCCAGATGAATTTAAACACCAGGTCAATATAGCTAAACTTCTTTTTCCAAACATAAGGATAACAGAGCAGTGGAATCTTATAGATAGAGCTGGGCTAATGGATGATGTAATGGAAAGTAAATTGCCTAGTGGAAATGTAATAGGATGCTCTACTAAAAGAGATACAGAGTGGCTTCATGTTAGTCCAAAGGGAGAGGTGTTTTTGTGTTGTAATGACTATCATATGGATTATACTTTTGGAGATTTAAACACATCATCATTAAAAGAAATATGGATGAGTGATAAGCGTAAAAGAGTTTTACAAACTGCTTTTAAAAGTATCTGCACATCTTGTTCATCAGCAATATTTGAAAATGCATAGCAGTATACTTGTCAGCATTGCATCGTATAAAGATGTGGATGTAGTAAATACCATTATAGATTTATACAAGAGAGCAGAGTTTCCGTCTCGTGTATTTGTAGGATTATTTTTACAAGATACGCCAGAAGAGATATCAAGGATATGTGGTTACTTTTCAAACTTTCCATATAAAGCAAATCTTAAAATTAAAACCATATCATTTGAAGAGGCTAAAGGTTGTGGATGGGCTCGCAATATTATATTAAAGGAGTTGTATGACAATGAGGATTATTTTATGTGCGTAGATTCTCATTCTAGGTTTTTAAAAAAATGGGATAGCGTTTATATAGAAGCTTATAAGCGCGCTCCTGCAAACTCAGTAATAAGCGCTTTTCCACAATCATTTGATTTTGATGAAACATACGAGCAATATAGCAGAAGAAGTATAACTACGATATATACTCCAAACGCTTTGCCTTGGACAAATGATTTTAAGCAGCCTCACTGTCAAAAACCAACTACAGAGGCGTATGAAAAAGTAATGTCTATATCTGGTGGTAATATTTTTGGAGATACAAGATTGGCAAAAGGAATTACTTTAGACGACTATAGCTTTGTTCACAATAAAGAGCAAGAGATATATTCGCTTCTTATATACTTATACGGTTTAGATATATATGCGATACCTCAAAACATAGTGTGGCATAAGTATATTGTTGAAGATTCTTATAGAGATATATTTAGCCCTAACCAAATAAAATATAATACAGATTTTCTTACTTCATTAAAAACAAAAGAAACACATAGAACAGTAAAAGACTGGGTTGAGCTGATACAAAGGGATTGTGATGCGTGTAAAAAGACAAAGCAATTAAATTCGTAAATTTGTAGTTAAATAAACTTCGTATGCCTACTTTTTACCGAAGAATGCAAAACTGCGTTCAGACTGATGTTTTTGAAAATGTAGCTTTTACATTTCAACCAGACATTGGTCAGACTTATGAAATGTTTATTCCAACTGCCGGAGGGCTAGTTGCTGTAAACTGCTGGAGGGTAGACGGATTAGCTAATGATGGTGTATCTGCTCCAATTCAAAATGATTATGGTATTAACGGATGTAATTTATGTACAGGAGCTCCCGCTCCTACACCGCCTCCTTCGGTTTATACATGGTATTTTAATGCGGTTCAGGGTAATGGTTCTTTTGTAAAACCTACTGCTTGTGTAAATGCGCCAGTAAGAGTATATTCAGAAGCCTCATCTTTATCACAAGTAACTTGTGGGACAACTAAGTTTTATCTTGATGCAAACCTCAATCAACCTTTTATTGGAAGTAATCAATATTATATTGGTGTAAATTCATCAGGTCCAGCTACAGGAGAGGCTTCATTCTTAATACAAAATGACGGAACAGTTACAAGTAAGTTTGACTGCTCTGGATTTAATTTATGCGGAGGAGGTCCTACACCCACGCCTACGCCTACGCCTACGCCTACACCTACGCCTACACCCACTCCCACACCGACTCCCACACCGATACCAACATCTCCGGATTATTGTTTGAGCGGTACAAATGCAGTGACTTTTCAGTCTATCGGTGGCATCAACTCTTATGTGTTTGGAGGTAATTATGGGCTATACGGAACAGGAACGGGCGTTTTTGTTTTGACAGGAGTTCCTTCAACACACCCTATTGCTATCCAAAACTTTGGTAAGACAGGTCAGATAAGCTATACAGGAACTACGAGCGCAGGCTTGAAAACAGGGTTAGATGGAAATACATATGAGTATTTTTATGGAGATGTAACTATAACTTCAACTGGAGATTATGGTACTATTAGTTATGAATGCTACTACCACGGATATATGGGTGGTCAAAACAACTTACAGTTTGACAATGTAACTTGTCCAAACTTACAGCCTCCAGTAATACCTCCGCAGGGAGACCCAGATAAACAATATACTTTGAGTTATAGCGATAGTGTAAAAGGATGGCCTTCGTTCTATTCTTACTTTGCTGACTGGATGATAGGTATGAACAACTATTTCTATTCTTTGAAAGCTGGTAATTTATATAGACACAATACCAATCCTTTACGCAACAACTACTATAACGTACAGTATAACTCTACTCTTACGAGCGTATTTAATGAAATGCCTTTAGAGAATAAATTATTTAAAACCATAAATTTAGAATCGGATGCTACCTGGAGTATAACATTGGATAGTGATATACAGACTGGAGCTAGTATAGATAGCACTTACTTCGAGAAAAAAGAAGGAGCATGGTTTGCTTTTGTAAGAAACAATGGCACGCTCCCGGCTGGTTCAGATGAATATGTTATGCGCTCGGCAAGTGGTATAGGAAGAAGTTCTTCTGTAGCTACTGGCGGAACTAGCACAACAATAAACTTTTCAACCAATCCTTTGATAGAGATAGGTAGCGGATTAAGTGTTGGCGATATTATATATTACGCTCCACCTCCGTACACCTCTATAGAAATGGCAGGTAAGGTTACGTCAATAAATGTAGATTTACAACAACAAATCAACAACATAGTTATAGACAATACAATATCAGGAGCGGTATCTATACCAATCCAAGACGGGTTTATAATGTATATCAAAAACCAAGAAGCAGAATCTAATGGAGTGCTAGGTCATTACTGTGAGTTTACAATAACAAACACAGACAGCACACCTACTGAGTTATTCGCAGTAGAGTCGGAAGTAATGAAAAGCTATCCCTAAAATTAGTATCTTTGTAGTTAAATGAGTGTAGAAACTTTGCCTGTTGAAATAATAAGCAACATCACTACCTATAGAGGTATGATGTGGGAAAAGATTGCAGAGTTCTCTAAAAGATTAGAACAAGTACAAGGCGTTGTAAAACACAAAGCTGGAGATGTTCAGTCAAAAGAGATGCAAGAGTTTTTTCCTTTAAAGCAGCATATCGAAGGTGGTTTATATACTCGTGAAATATTTATGCCTAAAGGTTCTTTTGTAGTAAGTATGATTCATAAACAAAACCACCCTTCTTTTTTATTACGAGGTAAGGTATCATATTTGGGAGATGATGGAGAGGTTAATACTATAGAAGCTCCTAAAACAATATTTACAAAGGCAGGAGCGCAAAGAGTCTTATATATACACGAAGACACTGATTGGTGTTGCGTTTATAAAACAAAGGCTAAAAATTTTGAACAAGCAGAGGCTGATGTTTATACTAATGACTATAAAGATTTGTCTAATAAAGTTATAAATAAAATAAAAAAATCATGGCAGGAGTAGGATTTGCTATAGCAGGAACAGTATTAGCGGCAGCAGGCACAGGAATGTCTTTTATTCAAGCTGGTAAACAAGGAAGGCTTAGAAGAGAAGCTGAGAATGAAGCAGCAAAGTCAATGGAAGCGGCTGAAAAAATACTTGCAGAAAACAAACTAAAAGGAATCTCATTACCTAAAGAGGTGTATGAGCTAGAGCGAGAAGCGCTACTAAGCTCAGGACAACAAGCTTTACAGGCGGGACAAGCAGCAGAAACAAGAGGAGCTGCGGCAACTGCTGGTAGAGTTCAAATGGCTCAACAGGCAGGACAAAGACAAATTGCAACTGCACAAGCAGATAGACTTTTAGAGTTAGAGTTAATGGGAGCAAAAGAAGACGCTAGACTTCAAAGTGGTTTAGCCAACTTAGAAATGATGGGTGTAGCTGGAGCGCAGCAAGCAGCCAGAGATGCACAAATGGCTCAACAGCAAGCCGTTCAACAAGGATTTCAAGGATTAAAAAATATAGGAAAGACAGTAGTAGATTACAAAAATGAATTGATTCCTTTGTTTCAAAGAAGAGGACCTGATTTTTCAAGCGTTGGAGGGAACATGGTAAGTCAGCAAGCTATTGCTGCAAGCCCAACTTTATATGGTCAGTATCAGGGACAAGATGTATTTTTACCTGATGTATTCGGAGATGGTTTACAATTTACAAATCCGATACAAGACCAGGTTTCTTCTATACCTCAATTAACTCCACTAGCCCCTAGGAATAAATAAATTTATTATGGCAAAGACATATGTAGGCTACGTTAAAAGAGAGGTTGCTAATGAAATAGACTGGGCTTCTATTGGTAGTGGCATAAGCGATATGCTTCTTGAAGAAAGAGATGCAAGAGAAGCTAAGAAAAAAGAAATAGACGATGCCTCTAGGGAGTTTGCTAAAGTTCTTACTGATGCAGAAGGAAGTGAGCACACTGGAATTAATCAATTCTTTTTAGATGGAGCTAATAGTATTCAAGAGGTTCGCCTTATGCAAGACAGGCTACTAAGAAGTGGGCAGTTAAGATTAAAAGATTATAATGTACAGAGACAAAACGCTATAGACGGAACTAATGAAATGTTAGCTCTGGTTAAAGGATACGATACCAAGTACAAAGAAAAGATGGAGCGTTTGCAATCGGGAGTTAGTGCAGCTCAAGAGCAGTATATGATGGAGCAAATAGAAGGGTTCTCTAACTTTCAAAACCACAGGTTATATGTTAATCCTACCAACGGACAGTTCAGTATTGGTAAAACAGTTCCAGGTAAAGGTGGCATCAATGAACTAAGTAAAAATCCTAATGACTTTTCTACTATGCAAGCTTTAAAAAATAGGCTTAACATTAAGATAGATAAGTACGACTGGAATAAAAATGTGCAGCAAGGTGTAGACAATTTAGCAAAAATAGTTTTGGCTAAAAATGCAGGTGGTGTAAAAACAGAGGAAGACGCTAGATTAAGTGATGAATATAAAAGCGCTAAATCTAACTGGATTGATTCAATGATGACCAACTCCACAAATGTGGGCAGTATGCTTACGGATTGGATTGGCGGATATTCTTTCACTCAAGACTCTTTTGAAGCAGGACAAGATGATTCTAAGATATTATTAGTTCCAGACCCAAGGCAACCAAGCTCAGGCAATCTAGTTCCAAAGCTATCAGACGCACAAGAAAAAATTGTTAAACAGAGATTAGAACAAGAGTTTGAAAGCAGAGTAGATAAGATTCAAACGGCTATGCCTACTCAAAGACAAGCGCCTTTAAGTGCTGGAGAAAGAACAGCTCAGCAAGAAGGAGAGATAGGTTTTGGTTTAGCTTTAGACCTTACATCTGGAGGTGGTATTGCAGGAGAGTCTTTAGAAAAAATTAAAGCTAACAACAATGCTATAGATAATGTTTACGAGACAGAGACTTCGTATGTTATTCAATACAAAGACGGGAGCGAAGACAAGACTATCAATAAAATAATGAGAGATGGTGTAGAAGCAAGAGAAGAAACTGCTGTTTCTTTAATGGCTGCTGTTAACCCAAATTACGATGCAACTAAAGCAGAAACCGCTAAGCAAAGATATTTAAAGACTAACACGATAGGAGAGAGAAAAGAAAAAGGTTTGTTTGGAAAAAGAACTGCAATATCCTCTCAAAATACTAGCACATATCAAACTAAATCAGAAGTGTCTAAAGGAGATAAAGGCGTTTCTATTTCACAACAAATTGAAAAACTTCCAACACCAGACGAAGATAATGCCGGGCAAGTTTTGGATGTTATAAAAGATATTTACCCTTTACCGGGCACTGAATCTTTTATTAATCAAATACAAGTAACTGGAGTTGGAACTGGAATACAGGATGCTTTAAATATTAAATTGCCAGAAGAATTTATTCCTTTTGTAAAAGATGTCGGAGGTGTAAAAGTAGATGGACAAAACGTAAAGTTTGACTATGATGCTAAAAAAGACAAAGCTACATTAAGAAATGTTATTGACGGAATCATAGCGGGTATGTATGATATATATAATAAATCAGACGCAAGAAAACCCCCTGAAGATAACCCTGGTGTTGTGTCTCCTGAAGCAGGAACGTCAACAGGAACGACAACAGGAACGACAACTACGGACAATAATACTAGCGGAGCGGCAAAATTTAACCCATAATAATGAACGAAGAGGCTTTACAATATTCATATAATTTATTTACTAAAGACGGATATAATGGCACAATAGAAGACTATACGCAATTGTTGATGTCAGACCCTGAGGCTGTTGATTATTCTTATAATTTATTTAGCGCTGATGGATATACAGGTGATTTAAATCAGTTTTCTGAATTAATTGGGTTAAAAAAAAAAGAAGGTACGGAATTGCCATTGCCGGTTGGTTCTTTGGTGCAACCAGAACCTGTTGAAGAAGATAGCGAAGCTTTTAAAAAGTTTAAATCTAATGCATTGGAAATGGCAAGTGGTATCGCCAGGATACCAATGCTTGTTGCTGAAAACGCAATCAACGCAGCTACCGCTTTAAACCCTGAGCTCCAATCTTATCTTGACGAATTACCTTTAGAAGAAAGGGAAAATTTTATTTCCAGTATAGCTAATGCTCAAGGAGGAGTTATGGGAATGACGGGAGCTTCTAATGAAGCTGCTAGAAAATTAAAACAAAGTGCTGAAGAGATACAAGAAACCATCACTCAATACGATACAGGTATAACTGAAGATATTTTTTCAGAAAACGTAGGCAGAGGTCTTAGTCGTTTACTAGACGAAGTAGTGGGTACAGCACCTTCTTTGGCTTTAGCTTTTATCCCGGGCGGTATCGGTGTTATTGGAGCGGGTAGTGCAGCAGAAAAAAGTAGAGCTTTACAAGAAAAGGGAGAAGATTTAGATTATAAAACTTTTATAAACGCAGTAGGCTCAGGAACTGCTGAAGGTATTTTTGAAAACTATACTAGAAAATTAATACCTAAAAGTATATTTAAACAGCTCGCAGGAAAAACAAAAGAGCAGGCCTTAGTAACTGCAAAAAAAATTAGTAATTCTTTATTAAAAGGTTTTGGAATTGAAGGAGGTTCAGAGACGGCAACTTTACTGTCTCAAAAAATGCTTGATGCTTTTGTTACTGGAGATGAAGAAGCGTTTGTAAATATTGTTGGTGAAACTTTAGATACATTTTTAATAGGAGGTGCTGTTGGTGCTCCTTTAAATACATTGTCTCCTGGAATAAGAGCGATTTCTCAAAAGAGGCGTAAGAATAAACTTAATAAACTTATAGATAAATCTAAGTACAAAGATATAACAGAGGCTTTTAAAATAGAAAAAGGTAAGCCCACTGTGGAGCTAGAACAGCTTGAAATAATATCTTCGCCTGACAGTAGGCTTTTCTTAGAAGGCACGCTGGCTAAACAAGTAAAAAACAACACTCTTAGTGAGGGGGAGGCTAAAGCAATATTAGAGGCATATGATAATGCCGCATCATTAGTGTATGAAACTTCAGGCCTAGATATATCTCAAGACAAAAAAGTTGAGGCTATGCTTTTGGTTGATGAAAAAAGAAAGCTAGAAAATTTAATTGCAGGTAAAGACCAGGCGCTGTCAAAGAAAGAAAGAAACCGTATTGATGAAATTAATGATAGACTTGAAGAGATTAGTCTTGAAGGTGGAGTTGAGCTTTCTATTAAAGAAGCCACAAAAGAAGATGCAATCAAGGCATTGCAGGAAGAAGGTATTACTGAGCCTTCTGAAAAAGATATACTAGAAAAATTAGATGAATTAACTAAACAAGAAAAAGATGCCATTCAAAAGCCAGGCTCAAAGGAGGTGGATGTACCAGAATCTACCGAAGACAGCACAAAAGTGGGAGACAGAGACACCGAACAAAAAACTACCAGAGAGGGTACACCCGAAGGGATACAGGAAGAAGAGGTCCCTGTTGAGGACCAGAAGGTTGAGGAGAAGGTTGAGGTAGAAGAAAAGTTTGAAACCAAAAGAATAAAAATTACTGAACCTTTTACCATAGGAACAGTTCAGGTTTTATTTAATGAAGATGGTTCAATAAAAAGTATTATCAACAAGAGAAATAACAAAGAAGTTGCTGCTTCTACTAGGCCAAAATATGAAAAGATAATACTTGAAAAGGTTATAGATATAGATGCTGGAGAAAAAGCTTCGGCAGTTGAAGGCTTACAGCCTGAGCAAGTTGCCACATTCATTGCAGATGAAAGTAGTAATGTTAGAGAGGTGGCTCAAGCTGTAAAAGATGAACAAGAAAGAATTGAAAAAAATAAAGAACAACAACAGGAGCTAATTGAAGAACAAGATTTAACAAGATTAATCGGATTACAATTTACTTCAGAAAGCTGGCAAAAACTAACAGGCAAAACTCCAAAGCAATCTAAAATAGAAAAAGTTTGGATTGATGATTCTTTTGATATTATGGGAAAACCTGTGGGTTTATCATTAGAAGACGGCTGGATTAGTGAATTTTCAAAACCAGAGGAATTACCCGTAGATACAGGCAAAAGGTTAGAATCTTTAGGAATTACAGTTGACGATGTAATTCAGTTCATAAAGGAAAATAATACTCCGACTAAAATAGCGAAAGCTAAAAAAATAAAACGCACTCCTAAAACACCAGGGCTTATAGATTTAGAATTAAAGTTTGAGAAGCTTACGGGAGCGAAGCCAACACCAGCTAATGTAGATTTAGTGATTGGTATTGAAGAGGGAAGGGTTCCTGTTGAGATATTGAAGTTGCAGGAGCAGCAGCAGCTTTCACAGCCAGCTATAGATGAAAAGGGTGAGGTAGTTGAAGGCGGTGCTTTTGGTAAAAAGAGAGGGCCAGCCGCTGAAAAGATAGTGGCAGAGCCTAAAAAAGAAATTACAGTTGACGAAGCTAAGGCTCTTAAAGACCAGATTAGATTGGAAGCTAGAGCGGCAAGAGAAGCTAAGATTGATATTAAAAAGAAACGAGCGCAGATAAAAGAATATATAAAAGGTATTAAAAGCAAAGCTCAAATAACAACCACTCAAGCTTTTGTCTTGACCAACAAAATAAATAGCTTAAACGTAGACAATGAAGTTAAGGTAGAGGAGTTTATTGAATATGCAGATAAAATTTTAAGAAATGCTGAGCTGGCAGAAAAAATTAAAAACGCAAATGAGTTAAGAAAGAAAGCAAAGCAAAACATAAAAAATAAAATAGGCACGGCTAAAGATTTATTTCCTGCGCTAGAGTCTTTATTTAATATAAATATAAATCAAATACCATTAAATAAAATTGATTCTTACCTGTCATTAGCAAAAGCTTTTGGGGCTACAAAATCTGTTCTTACATTACCTGAAAAAGGTTTGGCGCTCCAACAAGCAGATGAATTATTAAACTCTATAGAGGAAAAGGTTGAAAAAGAATCAAAGAAGCCTCGTAAGAAAAAGAAATACAACTTAAAAAAAGAAATAAAAAATATAATATCTAATAGAATTGTAGTTCCTTCTTTAATAAAGCCTGAAAAAGTTCTTGCCGATTATCTTAATTCTTTATCTAAAGAAGATATTGAAGGACTGGTTACTGAAAAGGATGGTAAGAAAAACTACAGCCAGGTGGAGAAATTAAAGAATGTTTTAGGAAATATAGAGAATGGGTATTTTCCTAAAGCGGGTGCTGACTTAGTCACCTCTATAGAGGCAAGCCGTAAAAATAAAATAATTGCACCTGCCGTAGGTAAAGTAAAATTTAATGTGTTAGAACAGGGGTTAGAAAGAGCTTTTGCAAAAGTAAAAACTTTATTCGGTAGGTCTGGGGTAAGAGATGTTATAGGAAAACAAATAGGAGCTGCTCCGTTAACAAACATAGACGAGGCTCTAGGCAACTTTAACAAGAAAGACATTGCTCGTGAAACTTTTGATTATCTAGCTTCTGAATATTCTAAGTATGAAGTTGCTTTAGGAAAAATTGACAACATACTTTCTGAGGCTGAAGCTTTATTGACTCAGGGGAAGAGAGGTAGATTCTCTAAAAGATTATTAAACCAATCTATCAAAGCTAAGTACAAGATAATGGCTTATCAATTGCAAAGAGAGTTTGAATCAAATAATGGTAAAAAAGGCACTGCATCTGCGCTAGATTTTATAAACGCAACTGTTGATGCTATAAAATCTGAAGAACAAAATTTTCTTAAAGATAATGACGTTAAAATATTAGAAGAAATAAAAAAAGAGTTTACTGTTGAAGGAAAGATTGATAATGATAAAATACTAAACAGTTTAAGTCCTAGAGAAAAGAAAGCCTTAAATTTAATTGACCAAGCTAATCAGTCTCTAGCGGAAAAAGCATTGTTTACTTCAGGAGTGCTGAGGGGTAATAGGGTTAACTTGTTTTCCAATTATGTTCACCATGATGTTATCATGAAGAACGAAGATGATGTTAAAAAAATGCTTGACAATAAAAGAGAAAGGATGACCAAGCCTTCTACAAAGTCAAAGACTTTACTCGAGCGTACACCGGGAGCGAAGCCTATTAGTTTTGACCCTATATCTTCAGCAGGCAGAGCGGCAAAGGAAACCTTACTAGACTTTCATATGACTATGCCTATTAGGATTACAAATAAAACCTTATCAAATGTTATAGAAACAATAGAGTCTGACCCTAATTCAACAAAGCTGCAAAAAGGAACAGCTAAAGCTATTAAGGATGCTTTTGAAGAAATAAACTCAATTATATTTGATAATACATACCAAGAGATAGGAGTTGCAGATAAGTTTTTAGACAAAGCTAAAAAGTTAGGATACTATGCTGCGCTCGCTTCTTTACCTAGAGCAGGAGCTGAATTAGGAAGTAACCTTTCATTTGCTTTATTATCAAATCCTCAAGGCTTAGCCACCGGAATTAAAAACTATGGAAAATATTCTATGGGTGCTGAGGGCGCTGAAGTTTTAGATGCCATAGGAAGTAGTCAAACTTTAAAATTATATAACAAGGAGGCTTTAACGGGTAAGTTGGCGGATACTAATTTATATCAAAGAGGTAAGGATAAAAGAGGTAAGGCTGTAAATCCAGTGTCTGAAGTAATAAATTATTTGTATAATAATTTACCAATTATAAAAGGTCCGGTAGAAGGAACTAGGGTGATATCAGAAAATTTAATATCTACTCCTGATAAAGCTATATCAAGGCCTTTATACTTTGACACTTTTGTAAGGGCGTTCGCGGAAGCTACTAAAAAATCTGGAAAGGAAATAAAATTAACTTCAGAGGATTTTAAAAACATACAGGATTATGTTGCTAAATATCCTGATGAAATAAAAGAAGCTAGAGAAAAAGCTGATGATGAAAATATTAGAATGGCTACTACAGTAAATCCTTATAGTGGCATTTTAAAATTACAACCTAAAAAAAATGACAAAACATGGATTAAAATATATAAACAAGCCAATGGATATATGGCTAGGTTTACTTTGTTTGAATACTCTACTTTTAGAAAAGCGGTGAGGGCATTGTACACTGATGGAGAAATAAGTAAGAGCCAGGCGGCTGGCCTTATTGCTGGGTCAGCAGCTCGTATGACATCTTACATGATACTATATCAATTTTTAAGCAATATGTTTGATACAGTAATAGGGGGAGTGTTCGGCTTGGATGCAGAAGAAGAAAAGGATGAGTTAGAAAATCAACTAATGAGACAGTTGGTGGGAACTGGTTCTACATTGATATTAAAAAGAAGTTTTGGAAATGTCCCTGCTATAGGAATATCTTTAGGAATAGAATTGCTTAATGAAAAGTATGGAGAGGATTTAAGAAGCGGAGAGGAGTATGATGAGTTTGAAAACTCGTTGGTTTTTAGTCAGATTGGACTTAATGAATTAAGAAAAGCCCCCTTAGAGGTTTTATTAACTAAAACTTTTTTAGGCCCCTATACTCCTTTAGCTAGAAGTTTATCTAGGGGTGTTAAAGTGGCGCAGCGATTAACCGGTTCTGCAAAAGAAGAGACTAAGCAGAAGTATATGGATGAGCTCACTGGCAGAATGGCGATTGAGGCGGCTGGCAATCTAGGATTAATCCCTTTTTACAAAGACGCAAGAAGGATACTATTAAAAGATATGTTTAAAGACAAGCCTAAAGAGTCTGGAAAGGGAGCTAAGTATACTGAAAAAGACTTTAAAAATGCTAAAGGTAATCCTGCTAAACAAAAGTACATAAGAGAAAGAATAAACGCTCAGAAAAAAGAAGGAAAATCTACAGGTTCACGGCCTCTTCCAGGAGTTAAAAAATAATCTCATATAACAAGTAACACAGTATTGTGTTTATTATTATAGCTATCGTAAAGTTTATTTTAGGGTTTGACATACTTGAAAAGTTTTTTGTTGTCAAAGGATAGCATCAGCTCTCCCTCATCTGACCATGTAGCTCTACCCACCAATCCTTCTATAGGGAGATAGTATATCCCATCTATACAAGACCATATCATTACCGCGTGCAATCGCTTGTCGCGTAGCTTTATAATCTTACGAGCTTGAACCATGAGCGGGAACGAATCTTTCATCTCTGTATCCAACACACTCACCTCTGCGTATCCAATAGTAGATTTGTTTTCTCCAATGATTCTGAAGTCTACATCATCAGGACTAAGCTTCTTGTATCTGCCCCCTATCCTTCTAAGGTATAGCTCAACAGCTTTTTTTTCTTTACTTATGTCTTGGTCTTGTTCAAACATTATAGTTCCATCAAACAGTTAATAGCTGTGTGTCCTCCCAGGACAACACCACATCCTATAGCTTGCTTCTTGAAGTGCTTTGCATATGCCGCAGCATAGGAGCTGCCATCAATACCACAACCTACTTGCATACCAAAGATACGGAAGTTTCTTCCAACCATCCACTCGGTATACGCTTGAGTGTGTATATGTCCTTGTACTGTAGACATCATATCGTTCTTGGCTTTTGTACGAGCTGTCCCGCCTTCGCCGTGAATGTATTGTACATTATCATATACGATACGCTCAACCCAGTTCCAGTTAGTTCCCAGTACCTCGTTGTATGATTTAATCCATGCGCTCGGAATGTCTGATGTTTGAGCCTTACGCATACACATCCTGTCGTGGTTTCCAATAATAACATCAGCGACAGGGAAAGCTTCCTTCCAATGTTTGACTGACTCTATAGCGTGGTGTAATTCATCTGCTCCTCCCAGACCATCGCTCGATGTCTCGTGGTAGCTCGTGTAATGATTATCGATTATATCCCCAATAAATACTACTTGATTACACAGGTGCTTTGCATAAGTTTCCTTGCAGAAATCTAAGTACCCTTCTAGCTCGAACGGAGCGTGTATGTCTCCGATTACTAATATGCGTCTTTCGTTTGTAGTAAGATTGTCGTAGGCAATTTTTTTATCCCCACTTAGCCTAGGTCTGAAGTCCTTATAACTCATCTTGAACTGATTCTAAAATTAGTTTTAGTTGTTTAATCAGCGATTGAACCTCTGCTTTTAGAGAGTCAAAGTCCTTGTCCACTAAAGATTCGTAGATTGAGTTTGAAGAGTTGTGAACATCATCCATTATAAAGTTGATGTTTTGTATCCTCTTATTCTCCAGAGATTTCATATGCCATAATTTAGTCCATCGCTTGAATTAGCTTTTCACCTAATTCAGGATTAATTTTCTTAATGGCGTAATAAATTTTCCTAGAGTTACTTTTTATTTTTTTTCTGTATGTCTTCGGTGTTTCAATTCCCATATTGGTATACATATCTGCATCCATTTCTAAAAGTCTATCCACTTTTTTCTTCGGCGTACAGTTAGTACATTCAACAATATTAGGAATATTTTCAATACTAAATTCCATAACATATATTTAAAAGGTTTCATAAAGTTATGAAAAATATTTCATATTGTATTGGTTTCTAGATTTTTAAATCTTTCATAAGATTTTCCACTGTATCTTTTAAGCTGTCCAAGTAAAAAACAATACTTCATTTCAAGCTCTTTATATTTTTTTTCCATGTCTTCAAGAGCTATTTCGTAAAGCTCTTTTTCTGTGTTTACTTCGTAAAACTTATTAGGATGTTTTCTTTTAACATCCTCAACCTTTTGTTCAAGTTTATTATAAATGGATTTTATATTTGTATCTGTCTCTATCCAGTCATCTAAACTAGACACTCCATGCAATATGGTCGCGTGATTTTTATTCAGTGTACGAGCAATATCGCTAAAAGTCATTTTGTTTTTTTCTCTTAACAGCTTATAATACATAGCTCTAGCTTCAACGTACTCACGCTTCCTGGTTTTTCTTTTAAGTTGTAATTTAAATTCTTTTTGTACTAAATTTTTAATTAATTCTACACACATTTTATATGATTTTATTTAAGTTATACAAATCTAAGTATTCATCAGAAGTTATTTCAAACAACTGAAAAAAATATGGAGCTTCTCGCTCTTCATAGATATATCTCAACGCGAAGTATAGAGGATTATTACTTTTCAATACACCTCCTATTATCTGAGAGCGATGGTTTTTTCTCTCTAATAATGGAACTGCTTTTTGAATTTGTTGTATAATCCTTGTTGCTCTAACTGGAGACATCCTATCTATGGTCTCGATGACTGCTTCATCAAGCTCATAAAATGTTTCAGCCTCTGTATACTTCTGTAATAAATCCATGCTTTTTTAATTCTTTTAATCGGTACTCTTGTAGGGAAGAGACCTTACCCCTTTTTGTTTTTACTTCACTAAAGATTACATTACAGTTAGGTGGTATCGCAATTATGTCCGGGATACCGTTCTTATTTGTTTTAATTAATTTGATTACATAGTAGCCTTCGGCTTCTAATTCTTTGATTCTTTTTGACTGTATCTGTTGCTCAGTCATAGACAGCAAATTTACTAATTTCTTTTATAGGTATAAGCACTGCCATCGATGTATTATCGTCTCCCATCTCTTTGATAGAACCTTTTATAGCATACTCTCTTGCTACATCCTTTAGCCTCTGTGTTTCTACAATCAGTATCACTTTGTCTTGATACTCCTTTGAAAATATAAAGACCCAGTAGTCTGCTTCTGTGGTTACAATACCCGATGGTTTGTTCCTGCTTTTAAACTCAATCGCAATGTTTCCAGTACGACCTACCCAGCTATCTCGTTTTACTTCCAGCTTTTTGTTTGCAAAAATCTCGTGAACGATTCGCTCTCCCTCTTTGCCTATCTCTAGGTCATATCTGAAATCACTGTTATAGTCCATACCTATAAACTTAATAAATCTTTTTTGAAATGCGACAAGGTATAATCCTTTTTGTTTGTTACTGCCTTGTATATTTTTTTCTCTATACCACCTCGGCTAAATATCCAATACACATTGTTCTCTAGTCTGTCTTTGGTTGTCATCCTATCTCTGCTCTGCCAATAACTGGTAGCACTAAAGTCTATATTATAGTACACCAAGCATCTAGCCTGGCGCAAACTAATTCCTTCTCTGCCGCTCACAATCTGCAAGGCTATGCTCTTGTCTGTTGTATTAAACTCATCTAGTTCTGTGGTTATATCATCGCCATAGACCTCCTTTAGAGCCTTCAGTTCGGCTTTAA
>Ga0208645_1000405_pt1 | contig 47957 bp, 54 predicted proteins | sample VirMetDEL_Sep_01_FD_184519 | JGI IMG/M metagenome (GOLD analysis project Ga0208645, IMG submission 184519) | Aqueous microbial communities from the Delaware River and Bay under freshwater to marine salinity gradient to study organic matter... | ecosystem: Environmental > Aquatic > Marine >... | reverse complement strand
CGGTAGTAGGCTGGGCATCAAACCATGCTTTTCCATAAGCCTCTACATTGCCTGAGTTATCTACAATCTTTAATGAATCGGGTCCAAGATAAAGGTCACGCACTCTATTTACGGCGCTACCGACATCTTGAAGGTTATCGGTATTTGGCAATATATGTCCGTTGCTATCTTCTGACCAATCCGTAAGACCGCCTCCACCGCCTCCACCGCCTCCACCGCCAGCAAGCTGTGCTTCTATATCATCTACTCTATCTCCAACTTCTGCTCTTAATTGTGCCAGCGCATCCAACGCACTGGCTGCGGTCATATCTGTGCAAGCGCAGGTAGAATAATTAGCTATAGATACAGGAGTGTAACTTACATCCTTAGCATCAAGAGAATCAAGCCTCCCACTAAAAAGAGAGACTTTATGATTTAAGCCTTTAGCTATGACACCGACATCAATGCCGATGGACTTGAGGTGGCTCACGCAACGACTGTAACCGATCCAGTTGAGGTTACGATTAGCGAATCTCCAACTGCATTTGAGGCAGCGACACCATAATAATATACACCAGCAGCAGACTCATCATAGCTTATAACGAAATACTCGCCTGTTGTAGCTGAATTAGTAGTGTTAGTGCTTGTAAGTGCTACATTGGCTGCTGATCCAGAAACAGACCAAGTTCCTCCAGATAATGTTACCTCTGCTATTAAAGCATCACTAGTTGTCACAGGATTGCTGGTGCTCTTATACACCTTGAAACTATCCTCATTATCCGAATTATCTCTCCACGATATTTGTACTTTAGCCATAATATAAAAAATTTAGATTTCAAGTAAGCCCTATTGTCTCCCTCAACTATACGTTGACCTCAAACTTGTCACATTTTCTTGCATAATATGTAATTTATTCTCAGCGAATACATATAACTCACTATAATTGCCAAAACGAAAAACCGCACCTAGGGTCATCGGTCCAGCGAAATCATAATTACCAGTTCTTGTCACTCTGCCTCCTCTACTTGAATCATAAAACCAATTATTCTTAATTGTTTTTATTTCCTGCAACGGAGTCTGCCTTGACCCTTTTGCTCCAATAAAATTGTGAACTCTTATTTCAATCGGACGCGGATTATTTGTAACACCATCCGACTTATATAAATTGTATCCACTTTGCACAGCAATTCTACCATCCTTTGATTGCCTCCAACGCCCTAACGGAAAATTAGAGCTTGGTCCCACTTGGCTGGTTACGACTATATAATCGCCCCCACTTAAATTATGATCAAATTTTGCGATAGTAGAATTGCTATCCCGAAATGATCCCGTAGTATTTCCCTCTAATTGCACACCCCGACCATACCCCCACTTCGATCCAACTACTTGCGTAACTACCTTCCATACGCCATCTCGTAAGGCTAATATTGGCGCAACTCTCGGCTCGGCTCTAATTGAATCGTTGCTTAGCATTAAGCCAGAATTTTCACTAAAAGCACAACTATCGAAAAAATCTGTAGAGCCTAAACCATAGACATTGAAATCTTGACCGCGTAACTTAACTGGCTCTGTTTGTGCTAAGACATACCTTCCAGAATTGTTTTTCTCCCATATATGAAACATTCCCTCCTGCTCTCTGGCTCCTTCAGCGCCATTTGTATAGCGAGTTCCCGTACAAACATATTTTCCATCCTTTGATATAGCAGCGCCATACCCAAAATAGCTAGAGAAGAAATCATTAGTAGGATGCGGTGAGGTAATAAACTCTATAGATGATATATTATCATTTTCGTCCCAAAACCTTACATCTACGCTGTTCGGTCCCGATGTACCTTTATTGCCCAGTAATATATGCGTTCCATCACCGCTTATTTTTGCGCCACTTCTACTAAAATATCCAAGCTCTCCAGCATATGCTGAATTAGATGTAGCACCTAATGTTAATTTTTCTACAAATTCCCAAGCATCAAATACACCTGATCTTTTATAACAATGCCCGTAATTTGTGACCATACGCAATCCACTATCACTTATCGTGACTGAGCCATTATAATTAGTGAGATTATTCATATCTATAGATTGAATTACGCTATACTCATAATCCAATCCTGCCGTCACTAATGATACATCATTCGATATTATGAACGCATCTACATCCAATGGGTCGCTTACTTGTATTCCAGCCTTTGTTTCCAAGACTGGTCTAGGCTCTGAAACCAACCTTCTCACCCTTCCCTCAAATTGGTAATCGCCTAGCTCTCTGCGGTGGTAAGATACATAATCATTTAATCTATTAAAAAATCCTCTAATTCCGTCAACATCCAAGCTTTTCGGATCATCTCCTGGTTGGTATTTCTGGGATATAATGCACATGTTACCATTATATGTTTTTCTTAAATGATCATTATTTACTTCAGTCAAAAGTAAATCACCATCAACTATAGATGTATTATAATTAACAGTTTCTTGATCATCCTCTATCCTAACCATAGGCATAACTGGAGCTCGCGAGGAACACGAGATAGCGTTTGCCGCCTCGACAGTAGACCCCGATCCTAAATTAATAGCTGCCCCATCCATTATTAAATCCATTTCATCGACAGCTATGACGACATCTGTCCCAGTTCTTTTCCCGAGCCTATCGGAGAAAACAAGCTTTCTTGCAAGGGCAGAGGGGTCTTGATTATCAAGACCTTCCACAACGCAATAAATATACACATCTTGATTTGGTACCCCGCAATCAAGGTTTGCTATTTTCTTATATCTAAAGAAAGCAAAACCCTCCTCTACAAAATCAAATGTCCAAAGGTTTGATGTAGCTTGAAGCCCATAATATTTGAATGTATCCAAAAATTCACCATCATAAAGTTGGTAAGTTGGGTAAACCGATTGCTTATAGGCTAAGGCATTATGCTCAAACCAAAGGTACACCCCTTGCTCATCATCTACCCTAGCATAGTATCCATCCCTATCATCATTAAAGCCACTTATTTTATGTGTTATTGTGGAGGTGTCATAAGGGTCGGAAGCCCACGATATTGGTAAATACCTCTGGTACTCTGGTTCACCTATAGGTAATTTTGATAGGGTTAGTGCTCTCTTTGCATTATCATCTTGTGGATTATAATGACCTAGGTTTACTTGGTTATACCTAAATGACAGCCGATCACTTGTATACACTCCATGCGATGCATCATAGTACACCATGCCCATCTCACGGATTACCATATCCAACCTAGACGCACGCCTCCAAAACAACATTGTTCCACTAGCTGAATGCTCCCACAAGACCCCTCCATCATCATGAGTCCATCCATCCCTGCCAGGTAACTTAGGCAAATCACCTACACCGCCTGGTGATAACCAAATGCCTCCACTTGGTGTATCTTCAACTATTCCCTCATTTCTGACAAAAACTGAATCATTAGTTGGCTTGTCCTCTATGACTTCTGGGTAAAAATTTGTTAAATCATACCTCCCTCTTGGTGCAGGGGGTCCAGTAAAATTAGGAGCAACTGTTAAGGCATTGCTTATTGGCACACTCCACTTATTTGACAAATACGCCTCAATTGATCTTCTAGCGTCTTGATCAATATACGGCAATACGAGCAGCTCACCAAATTGTCCTTTTGCAGACAAACTCCTACTTAAATCAGTAAAAACGGATATTCTTTTTCTCTCTGCTAAATTATCCTTGTTAAACGCTTGCGTGAGAGTCTGCACGCCATTGACATAAACGTTTAATAGATAAAGTTCTCTATCAAACTCTAAAGTATAAATATTAAAATCATCATCCCCACTAATAGATAAAGTGCTTGCCGCCACTTGGGTTCCCCCACGAGCTACATTACCGCTTTTAGTAATCTCTACATAAGGATGCTGAGCCATATTACCGCTTAACTGCCCACCCAGTAACTGCTCCCTCACATATGCTTCCCAGCCTCCGCTATGATATTGCCTATATGGCAGTGTCCAATTACCCTGATAGTCACCACTATCATTTACGCGTAAGTTCCCATTCTGAGTAACTAACTTGAAATAAGAATCTTCTATCGCGTTTCCATATTCATCGGTAAGGTCGTAGTATTTCCATATCCATTTTAGTGATCCGTTATAGCGATACATAACTGCACCTCCAAAACCCTCGCCGCCTCTCCCCCACAACGGGAACCTGTCACCTTTCCTTATTCCGAGAAACCCTGTGGTTCGAGGTACGATTCCATTAAAGACAATCTCTCCTGTCGCACTTGCGTCACCTTTTCGATACATGAATGTACCCGCGTCATAGTCATTTCCATAGGACAATATCCCATGGCTATTATCGGCTAATATATCTACCTTGCTAGTGAATACCCAAGTTTGATTCTCATTTCGTATATTACTATTTTGAGTAAATCCGTGCTGTTCATCATCAAATGCAATTGTCTGCAACCCTCCTCTTGTTCTTGGATATATATCGTGCGAAAACATCAAATTGGTGCTTTCACTCCCCCTGTCTGACTTGTCAATTAATCCACTAACTGATGATATTAGTTTCATTGTAATATCGTCAGGCTCATTATAATGGGGCTGACACAAAACTTGTAATTCGTCTATAGCTGATGGAACTGGCATATCTTATGGTATTTGAGAATTAGTATCACTCGCATCATACCAATGAACTAAATTCAGAGTTGCTGGATCAAATATTTCTTGTGCTATTACATCACTAGGGTCGCTTGATGGCTCTGTTATTGCGCTAACATGACTTGGAAATCTTACACTTGATACAACATTTACCTCTGAGGGCTCATCTGCCAAAATACCTGCTACGACTAAGGTTGGCGGATCATCAGGTGCTACAACTTCATTTGCCCGAACATCACTTACATTATTTGGCTGGATGACTAAAGTGCCATTAACCATTGAAGGAGCATTAATATCACTACCAATAGCCCTTACATCAGATGGCGCATCTCCCTCGCTCAATGTTTCTAAGGTTACATTAGATGGCTCTTGAGGAGGTAATTCAGTATGTATATAGAATTGATCACCATTCTCAAATAGGCGTTCATCTAATATTACATAACCCCCTTCATTTAACTCAAGGGCGGAAACTCCCGTCCATTCATCATCATCATTTACATACTTAACGATGCCTCCTCCGCTTGAATCCATTGTCGCTGCTGATCCATTTGCAAGCTGTGAAAGGTACTTAAATACGCTAAGTGTATGATTGATATTATCTTCAGAATTAAGTTCAAATTTCGTTGTCAGTCTTACCTCATAAACAAAATTACTTAACTTAAATGAATGACCCTCTGGTAATACATCTTCACTTAACTGCACTGATATGACTTCATACATCCATGCCTGCTGGGGTCGCGTCAAATAATGATTGTGCCTATACTCCTCGCCGACATTAAATATATCCTGCAACTCATAGAATTGATCAGTATCAAATGTACCATTTTCATCAGTATCGACCGCCAATAACCTTCGGGCATAATCGCGTGGTACTATTGAATTGAATCCATAATCCCCATATATTCTGTCTACATACTCAAAATCATATGTCTCAACTGACTCGACTGAAATTTCATCTGGCGGTTCTGGCATGCATGTATGGTAATTACCATGCCACAGGTCTACACCATCAGGCATCCAGTAAGTTTTTCCATCAAGGAAATGGCTATGTGCAGTCGGCGGAGCAAGAGGAGAGCCCAATAATGCTTCCTCTTCTGTGATGTAAATTGGGTAATATCGATCAACTATTATAGGTACACCCCAAAGCCTTGACCTTGCCTCATCTACTTCCAATGGCGATATATCTAAAGTTACATCATCTGGTGCTAATGCATCATGAGTAACCGATAGCACAATGTGTGAGGGTAAATCTGGGGCTCGATCATCCCATACCCCATCACCATCTGCATCTAAATCAAATTGATCAAGGATGCCATCACCATCAGTATCCAGCATACTCTCATATGGTGATTTAAATAATGGCTCATATAAAAATCTTATTGTGTCACCAACCGACAATACATGAGAATCTAGTTTTAAAACTATATCACTTCCGTTTGCAGAAATTACCTCAATCTTTTCTGTATCAGTATATGCATAGACTTTACCCCCTTCATCTATGGTTCTCTGAATTAATTTCTCAGTGACATCAGTTATCATTACGGAGTAACTGTTACGGTTGCTCCTCCTGCTGCTATAGCACCTAACGCTGAAACAGTTAGACCAGAGTCTGCAAGAGCTTTACCTTCTAAATAATCTGCATATGTACCTACTTCCGCCCTTAAGCTCTGCATACTCATAGCGGCTTCAGCCAACTCATATAGCGTGTCAAACTCTACTGGAGCCCCATCTTTTAAATCTATTATTCTTCCATCTACAATATTTTCGCATAATTCTTTTACCGTACTGAAAGAACCAATGTTGACCGAAGGCAATCCAAGCTGATTTATATTCTGAGTATCTACAATTGATCTTCTTACCCTAGCATTTCCTTGGACTGTGTACTGCCTTCCTAGTGCCCCATCTAGGATTACCAGCTCTAAAATGCAATTTATTGAACTACGAGTTCCTAGTGCGGTAATAATTTCCTCGGTGTTTAACTCCCATTGAGTGTCATACACCATATCCCCATCTTCATCAAAATCCTTATCAAAGGTATTTGTGTAAGCGAGGACGGTCTGCTCCTGCTGGCGTAAATCATCCTCCAATGATAAGGCGAGAGCAATAGTCTCATTCTCACCGATCTGATGGGGCTCACTACCCGAATCTGTTCTTTTTCTTAAATGAACGCGAAGGCTATAAGTATCCCCCTCAAAGAAAGTTTCTGAGGTTCCCCCTAGGTTTTTACTTGAAACAAGCCCATCACTTTGCTCGCCAAGATCAAAAAATATTTCCCTTTGCCCAAACTTCATCTTTCTGTAGCTCCTATATATTCGATTGCAACCAAAGGATTACCTACGCTCTTTTGGATTGCATGAATCCTGAATAACTCATCATCTACTAACATCCTAGTACCAACCCTCGGCATAGTAGTGAAGTTCTTCTTTTCCAGAATGACGGCTCCTTCGGCTTGATCGGACACACCCCCAAGGTCAAGGTCAGGAGCTATTTCCGCCTCAGCAGGAAGGGCAATATATTCCACCCCTTCTATGGCAACTTTAACAGAAAGAAAATTTAGATGGTCTTTAAACGCTTCCGTAACAAACGAGGTAAGATTGCTCACCTTTCATTTCCACTTACTGAAGTTAAACGCTAGTTTCGTTTTCTAAATCCCAATCACCAGTCGCATAGAATGCTTGAACTGAATAAGCTTGCCTTACTCTCGTTCCAGCATTGTCAATAATCAATGCGGGGGTACCTCGGGTGACTACAAAGTTTTCAGGTTGTTGCTCGACAGATAACCCAGTAACATGGCTTGTGTACTTATCCAAGACTCCCCAAACGATTTTTCTGGCATCACTAGACTCTCCTGCCTCAAGCTCATAAATATCATCACGCTTAATCATGATGTATTGTGAGTTTGGATCTAAATCAGATACGGTGGCATCAAGCCCACCAGAAAAAGCTGTCTCACCTAATGCAGTTGGAAGAGTTGTATTATCACCAGTAAGAGTAATAGTAACAAGCTCACTTGCTTCAGTGCTTCCATCAATCAATTCTTTAATCTTCAATAAAGTTCCAGTTTGCCCAGAAGCATCTGCTCCACCAGTCAAAGAGAAAGAACCATTAATTGCTAGAGAAGCATTGGTAGCTGCATTAGTAACGGTTAAGCCGAACTTGGCAGTTGCACCAGAAAAGTTAGTTGCCCAAGCTTTTGTGCCATCAGTAATAAGAGCAAAAATCTGAGCATTAGTATAATTGGAAATATTATCTACCAAACATACGGAAATGTCATCATCAACAGCATGAATCTTAACCTCGTCCTGATCATCTGCACCACCAGTAAAGCTGGTTTGGGCGATTACTGCTTGAGCTTCGCCTCCAGTTTTTCCTGCATTAAGAGTAGCTGTGAAATCAGCACCTAATGCTGAATTGTTGAAGAGGGTAATAATATCATTGGAAGTAGATGAAGCTGCAAGATTTTGCAAAGCAATCGTAATATCATTTCCGACTATACTTACTGCATCAGGTGCACCGTTACCCTCAGTCAATTGAATAGTATGACTAGAAGCACCAGCTACATTCTTTGTGAAAGTAACATCAGTGGTTACGGCAGAAGCAACAGTAGCATAACCGTTGTCAACTTCATCGATAACATGAAACTGAACACTTCCAGCACCAGTTGCTACTCTAGAGATAGTAAAGTTATTATTATAAACTAAGCTATCAGAAACTCCTGGCACTGCCATGGCTAAAGTTTTATCAAACTGAATGTCGAGAACTTTGCCGCCTTCTACACTCGCATGGTTTCTGACATCAATTTGATCGACTCCAGCTTGAGAGTTTTCGGTAATCTGAAAATATAATTTATTACCAACAGCGCCCTCAGCGACAGCAGTTATTTCTGCCCCATTCCCTGATCCAAGATCATACACCAATGAAGCTGTTGATCCATCAGCAGACAAAATTTCCTGCAAATCACCGTTACTATCAGTACCAATTTCCTTAATGCTAGGAAATACATCTATTGAATTTATTGTCGCCATTTTCTTTTAATTTAAGTTTAAGATAATTTTCTAGAGTTAATGAGCTTTCCGCCCCCATACCATATTACGGAACTAAATAATGGTTCATTTGTCTTGGTGTCTTCTTCACCATCCTTGCCTTTTACTACTTTGGTAGCCGTAGTCTTCTGCTTCCAATTTTCTGTAGCCTTTTCTGCATTCCCACAGAAGACTTCTGGTGCGCCTTTCAGCTTAACACCAACAACAAGATGAATCAATTTAGTGCTTAAGTCCATTATGCAATGTCTAAGCTAAAGAGACGATTTGTGGCACCATCATTAGGAGCTTTAAGACCATACATTAAGGTAAGAGCATACTCTTCTTTCGCTGCAAAGACATCATACTTCCTTCGAAGCTGAAGGGATAGACCGCTATTTGGCTCAGTTGCATTTCCTACATCTCCGATTTGCATGGAGGCATCAGCAAACTCAGGCAAGCGATTCACCATCGCAAGAGAGCCTTGGTACCCTGCAAGCACCCTCTGACCCCCAGTAAGACCATTCATGCCATTGTAGGTATAAATATCAAATCCAGCTAATCTTTGATCCAAGAATGCACGATTAATGCCTGGTTTAACATCATAACTCGCATTGCTAATGGTCGTCAAAGATTTGAGAAGAAGATAGTAGGCGGTGTTATCCAATACCATCCATCTGCCAGCTTTTGGCATATTCGCAGTATCCATAGCTTCAGCTACATCATAAAGATTATCAATATCAAAGGCAGCTTGCGCGATCTGAGCACCAGCATTTACTATCGTATCACTTGCGAACCCTACTTCTAATAAATCCTCAGTTACTTTTTGTGCCAACGCATGCGCAGCATATTTAGCAGCCTCAGATACATATTGTACCATTGTTTGCTCGCGCTCAAGATCGGTAAGGTGGAACTTGATGAATTTATGCTTGTCCAATTTAATAGCTACTGGATCAGCATCTTGATCTTCATTACCAGCATTATAATTCATTGAGGCTGGTGTGGGAGGGATAGCACCTGGGTTCGCTGCATTAAAAGCATCCTGAACATCAGCAATAGCTCTTGGTGAGAAGATTCTGGTTTGGAGTGACTGATTGAACCTCATAGCTTCTCCACCGAAATCGCGATGAATACTACCAAGGATACCAAGGTCTTTCGTGAATGTGTCTAAAGCCTCTTGCAAAATTACATCAACTTGCAAGTTGGGGTTAGCGCCATCTGACGCATACTTTGTTGCGATACTTCCTAAATTAGCCATTAGTTAAGTCCTCCAAGGATTTGTTCTTTGTGTTCTCTATAAAATTTTGTTTTTTCTGCTGGGTTTGAAATTGATGCAAACTCTGTTGCATAATCACGCTCCTCAACACTCACCGATGCACTTACGGGTTGTACTCCGAGCTCTTGGCAGGTTTCAACTACCTTGACCTCAACGGATGCTTCTTCTTGCGTAAGTTTTTCTACCTTAGCATAAAGAACATCATACTCATCTTGAATTTTCTCAAATGCATCATTTGATTCTTGTAATTGTTTTTCAAGCTCATCTATTTTTTCACTAGATTGCTTGATTTGCCCATTAGCTTCATCGAGGAGTTCATTGAGTGCAGTAATCTCAATTGCTGACTCATCTGCCTTCTCCTTTAATTCGGCATGTTCTTTAACAAGGTTTTTTACATCATTCATTGCAATAGCTTTATTGTCTCCCTACTTATTTATTTTTTTAAATTAATTTCGTATTTAAGGAGTTGCATTGCATCTTCATAAGAGCCGTTAGTATCGACCAATCCGCGCTCCTTTGCTTTCTTCCCTAAAAAAGATTGACCACGCATAGAATCATTGTCTACTTGGTTTCTCGCAGACTTAACTGCACCCTTAAAACTATCAAATATATCCTGCACCATTTCAGTCATATATTCCTTCTGCTCTTCTGTTAACGAAGTGCCCTCAAAACCTGCACCTTTATATGTAGCTTCTTTATTTTTTATAAGTTCTACATGAATGCCTTGTGCCTTATACGATTCCGTACTATCAACCACGGGCAGATAAACCCCTATCGATCCAACCTTAGAGCTATTAGTTGCCACAATCATTCTTGCTTGCGAGCCAACCCAATATGCAGCAGATGCCATCATGCCCTCCACCGAGGCATAGACAGGCTTCTTAGAATTGGCATATGCAACAGCGTTGCCAGCTTCCTCGACTCCCGTGACAGACCCCCCTGGTGAATCTATGTCTAACATAATGCCTTTCACACTTTCATCATCTGCCAATCGCATTATTTGCTCCTTAAAAAGGGCAATATCTGCGATTCCGAATAATTTAGCGATTACTGGAGGCACATCCCTCATAACAGTTCCATGAAGCCCCACAACCGCAATGTCGTTACTAACTTTCGGCTCATTCGCTTCCGACTCAATTTCTTGAATCTCAAATGATAACTCATTTAAAGCATCCGCTATTGTTATATAAGCTTCTTGGGTTATTAACCAAGGATTATTAATCAGCTGTGTCTTGATTTGGTGTATTGTCTTCATCTTCTATTGGTTGTGGTGCTGTACCTACAAATTCTCCTTTTATCATTAAATTAACGATTGTTTCAAAACTGACATCAGTTTCTTCAGCTATCGTTTTTGCTTTCTCCAAAATGTACTTCATTTCCTTGGCTTTCTGCTGGCACTCGGATTGCCAATCCATTCCGCGCTTACCGAAGTGCTCCCTCATGGTCATTAGCCCCGCCTGCACATCTTCCCTTTCTTGTGATGCTTCTCTTCCTGCATCAATGGTCAATTCAGCTGGTGCTTGTATACGGCACTTATACCAATCTGGTACGGTTTTTAACTTGCCACTGGCGATAGCATCACTAATTACTACTGCCCAAACTTTTCTCAAGAAAGGTCCAAAAAGCCTCTGCCTTTCGTTGAACCTCCTCTGAGCCTTGCCCATTATAAACCTTTGAGCAGGTCCCGTTATTCCAGCAGGATGCCAAAGAAATTCATACGGCAATCCCATACCTACCGAGAACTCCCTTATGATAAACTCAAGAAAACCTTGAAAGGTAGGGGAGGGGCGATTGTACGAGAACGGACTTAATTTTTCACCTTTCTTCAAAACAGGAATGCTACCACTCTGTATATCATTTACAGTCAGCCTAGTTGCATCTTCCATTATCTCTGCCGTATTCCACGCATCTGGATCAGCCTCTCCAGTCTCCGACTCCAAAACAGCAGCTATAGTACTTAGGTTCTTTACGCCTGTTTTCTCAAATTCCAATATTTCCTTTATATCACGCAAATGATTGATTGCGTGTTTTATTGCTGGCAAACCTCTCTGCTGTTCAGCTCTCTCTGGGTCAAGCAACCAAGACATCGCATTAGCAGGAACTCTCCTTGCCTTAGTAGATTTTGGATAGAACTCTGACTTTAATGTTTCATCTGCAATTAAATACTCTATTGGTCTGCCAAACCTATTCGTCCTCACACCATCCATGAAGCCAGCATCCTGCTCGATCCAATCACCAACTCGATGCGACTCAATCATTTGAAGCTTTAATCCATTATAACGCACAAACAATGCACCGACATCCCCATCACGATCTATCGCAATAGACATCAATCTTTGCATTTCATCAAAGCCATACCTTCCTCCTATATCTGCGTTATGTGACCACTCTTTGAATATAGCTTCTGCGTCTAAATTCCAATACGGGTCATCTGAAATAGCTTGAGGCATAAGCGGCAAACTATATCTAGCCATATCATTTATGGCGCCATGCACTATCCCATCATTATCATATAAATAGCGAGATATGCTTGCCATCTCCTTCCTCGACCAAGTGCTATTAGACCTAGCCGACTTAAATGTATATGGGATGTTTTTCCTATGCCTGGTTCTTTGTATTCCATCCCAATAGGTGGGGTGATACGCACTAGGTACTGGATTTGGCTCAGATGGCTTACTGCTGGGTTTCACCAGCCGTTTTAAATTTTCGACTATCTTCATAACGCTACTTGTATTATGTCCCATCGCCCGCTCGTAGTTAATGGCGAACTGCTAAACTCTCTCTGGAAATCATATCGGAATCCTGCAATTCCATATATTCCCCATAGACCATTGCCGTTCTTTGCTAAATACGCTGACTCTTCAAAATGCTCATAATATCCAAACTCAAAAGTAATTAGTGATTTCTCCGCCTTATATGTAAATGATCCATCTTTTATAAGACCTCCTGTGTGCTTATCTATACCAGTTACCACTAAGAATTGTTCAGTTACTCTAGTGCCGATGAATTTATTAAAGTTAGGAACAAGCCTCTTGATTGGCTTACCATAAATGTCAGGCTGTGCTTTTTTTAAGGCATATAAAACCTCCTGCAATTCATGCACAATTTCATTGTAAGACATGAGGGCTTTCTTGCCCATTTTGCCCCCCATATCGACTTCACTAAATCGACTACCCTCCCTCGCAGAGTTAAGAGCCTCAAATAGTTGAGTTCGTATTCTCTCCAATTCAGGTACTGGTAAACCTAGATATATTCCTTTTATGACCATGCTACTCTAGTCCTTCAGTCTCCATTTCCATGTCAGCTTGGCTAATTAACTTATTAGCTAATGAGGCTACAAGTATCATTAATTCGCAATCTAACATATGATTGTCTTTCCTAACTGGAAGCCATTCATACTTACTTCTACCTTTTATATCTATAGTCTGCACTCTTTTTTCTGCTGTAACCTGCCTCGTGTACTCACTTGTTACATCTTTTGCTATTGTCCAATCACCAATAAAACCTTGCATTAGCTCTGCAAACATATCCTTTAATCCATCATTAGACCAAAGGAATAATCTAATCGCTTTATGCAAACCATGCTCTCTCGTTCCAATACCCACCTCTGCTTTTGTCCATGTCCATAGCTGAGTGGACATCCTTCCTGTTTTTTTATTCCTATGCTTAAATCCCGAAGTGCCTGATCCCTTCATTGGCTTCCACCCGTGTCTTTGGCAGAACTTATACACAGAGGTTGTATCAAAGCCAGAGTCTACTATACAATTATCTGGCGGCACATTATTTAATTCGGCAACTTCAAGAAGTTCTTTATCACCGCCAACCTGCCCATAATCAATAAGTCGCGACCTAGCTCCCTCCCTTGCAAAAGCTCTAACCACATACCAATAATGTATCCCCCCTTTGGCTTGCTTATCAGCAGCTAAAAACCTTACTTCTTCATCTTTCCACTCATCCCCTAGGGCATAATCTCCAGTACGCTTTTTTAATTGCCCAAAATCCTCAAAGTCGCCTAATCTATCTTCCCATGGCTCCCCCAAGGATTCATTTATAAAATCCTTTAAAGGCGATGTATCTCCATTATATGTCGCTCCTTTTGCTATAAGAAATTCTTCAACTAAGTCACGCCACTTAACCCAAGTCGGTAACATTGCATTCCAATGAAATGATTTTCTATTCTTTGGAGCATTTGGGTTTAATGCTATATATTTCCCGCTATTTACAAAATGCCTTCTATCTACTGGGGTATCTCTATAAACCTCCCCACACTTGCACTCAAATGTAATTGTCTCTGCAAGCTTATCAAAATCATACCCTTTCTCATTTTTGGTTTCTTCGTTTTCTTCCCATTTCACAGATGACCAACTAAGTGGAAACCAATCTTCGCAATTTCTGCATTGATGATGCCAAACCCTTTGATCGCCTTGCAGGTATGCTCGATGAGTTGCATCATTGTGCATATCAGGGGTCGATACAATACATCTCCGTGCATTCCAATACGCTCTGGTTCTTTTTAAAACCATTTCTAATGCACCCTCTGGGTAATTTCTTACCTCATCCAGAAATAGCCACCTGACTGGCTTTGACTGCAACCTTGATGGTGATGATGAGCCTACGACACCTAGAGATGCACCCTTAAGGTGAACTTCCATCTTTGACACCGCCCCCCTGTCCTCGATCAGTGTTTCTGCCACTGGTTTGCAGGTTTTTATCGTTGGAATAAGCCTTGTCTTCATTAAAAACGCCGCTTCTTCTGCTGTACTTGTAACCCACATAGTTGGTGCTGGTTCCTCGGCTAAAGCCCACATCAATAGACAAATCATTGTTTGAGTTTTAGCAGATTGCGCAGAACACATAACGCTAATGTCAGACACTTCATTGTCTGCAAAAGTAACCATTAATTCCCTAACCCAAGGAGATATTTCTGACTTCCAAAACCCTTGGTAAGGTGAGGTTGGGTCTAATTTGACATTTTGATCAGCCCACTCCCAAGTCAAACGGGTGTCTGGAGGCTTCCACGACCTCCGTGCTGCAATTTCTACTACACTCATACATCATTAATCAGCTCTTAATGCTTCAAACTTTAATTTTTCTGATCCTATTTCGGGTATTCTTCCCAAGAAGAACTTGAGCCAGATTGCGCCTAGTGGCTTTGGTGGTCTCCCTTTTTCCATATGAAACCCCGAATCCTTGACACCATACTCATTTTTGTAAGTAGGTATTTTGATATGCAATTGTTCATCAATATATTCTTTACCATCCTGAGTAATGCGAGCCCTAGCATTAGGCAGAATCCAATGATCATGAGTATGACCAGTAGCAACGATGTTAGCGTCTGGCAGGACAACGCCCATACGATTTGCACCAATGACCCCCTTTGTGACGGGTCCACCTCCTCCTGCCCCGTGGAACATATATAACCATACTGTCCCAAGGCTCCTTGATTTCGCATCTTTCTTATGTCTTCCTCTAATTCCGATCCAATTAGCGATTTGACCTGTTTTGACGGTTGCATTTGTTTTTCCATTTAATGAATTAACCAGCCTTTCTGTTAAATCTGTTTCTCTGTGCTTATATACAGCAGTTTCATGGTTCCCTTTACCCATGACTAAAATATTTGAAGCATATGGCTTGAGCCACTCCGAATATGTATCGACCAATTTATCTAGGTAATTGCCTCCCTTGTGCTCCAACTTAATATCATTCTTGCTCGCTCTCGGGTCGCCCTTTCCTTGCATAGCGCAAAAGGCATCACCATTATCTAGAATAAACGCTTTCTTTTTTATAGCCTCCTCTAAGTGCCTTTTCTCCATAGCATTATCGGAGTGCGGATTATCATGGTGTGCATCACTTCTCAACAAGCACCAGATCGGTTTGTTAATTTGCTTTGTCTCAAATGTTATATCCACGAAAAAGATGCCTTCTGACACCTTCCTGATTTTGAAAGGTTTATCATCTTTCATTACACGCCTCCTATTGGTATTTTTATTATAGGGTTTATATCATAGGTGACTTGTCGCTTTCTTTGCGTATTTGAGTTCCCTTTATCTCTCCTAACTATATCTTTTCCCCACTTCTTTTCTAATAACTCAAACTGGTCTTTCTCTTCGTCTAAAGTCCTATACTCTGCACACCCCCCAATATTAGTATGTTGCTCACAAATATAATGAACATGATTAATTCGTAATATTTTTCTATACTTGTTGAGCATTTGAAGGCTAAGATCATAATCCTCCTTTAATGGAAGGTTTTCGTCATACCTACAACTAGGGTTAAGAAAGCCACCAAACGGTCCTAATATAACATTCGTCAAACTAAATGGAGTGTACTCTCTATAAGCACCTTTATCTTGTATAATGTTAACACCCCACATCTTAACGCCAAATTGTTCGGCAAGCATAAACCCATACTCAATAAATTCTTCAGCTTCATCCCCGCTCATTTTATGACACTCGTTGCCATTCCACCTTGAGAGGCACTTTAAATCATCATCTACAATGCAGACATTCTCTTTTTTAGCATAATCAAGTATCCAGTTCCTAACCCTGCTTACATTGCCTTGATCCTTATCCTGGCATGCCAATACAGGCAAACCTTTGTCTAAGTAGCTCTTCTCCTGCGACTTACAAACTACATATTTAAGGCTAGGGAAATACTTATGGGAAGTGCAAATGTCAGCCCTCTTCCAGCTGGGAGCTAAGATCATCATTTCTTGTTTAAACTCCTAATGTAATCCGATCCCTTTATTACTCGTCCAATGCCCTTACTCCACGGCTTACCATTAGCTCTACGAGAATGAACAGAATCAAGGTTAAAATGGGTTTGGGCAGATAGCCAATCAACATCATTGTCGAATGTCAGAACTACATAATTATGCGACTCATCAATGTACTCTGAAAACTTAACTTCTGGCTCTTCCTCTGCATCATCTTCGGTTAACTCCTTCAACACATCGTCAGCCTCAAATCCCCAATCAATCAAATCTTCGGGGTCAAAATTATTGGCAAGCAAATCCCAATCCCACTGCCCACCATTCTTGTTCATGCGTACATTTAATTCCTTTTCTTTCGCTAATGGCAACTTGACCTCTACGCAAGGTACGGTGTCATTGCCCATTTCAGACCAGATACGCAATCGCTGATGTCCACCTATAACTATATTTTCTCGCCCCTTGTGCATGTTGACGAGTACAGGCTCAACTAAGCCAAATTTTTGTAAGCTATTTTTTAAGTCCTCATATTGCTTTTTAGTAAGCTCCCTCGGATTATATTCGCTTGGCTTTAATGCACCTATTTTTTTATCTACAGTTTTCATAATCTTTTTCGTTGACCCCTCCCTTTTATGCTGAACTTTTCAGAGAACTTAATTGCTTGTTTACTAAGAGATTGCTTGTAGACATTCACACCCTTTGACTTTGCTATCTCCGACAAAGCCAATCCGTTGAATAATTCAGGTCTAAGAACCCAGCACATAGCTATTGTCTTACGCATTAATGTCTGTCCATAACTTGCTGAATTAACATCACCCATGGTCAACCAAGTGAGCATTTCTCTCAATACTTCACCCAATTGCTGTACCGAGTCTGGATCATAATTTGGCTCTTCATACTCCCCATCTATTGAGTCATAGTCAAAGTTATGGCACTGACCATCTGTTTGAAAGTCAGCTCTATTTTCGTCAAAGTGATATAAAGAATTATTTTTCCCCATTTGCCCATTCCCCCTCATGCAAAGATCGCAATGCCTCTACGATACTTTGTTTAATTATCTTTTCTGCTTCTGCAACAGTTTGACCGATAACTTGTGGGGCTAGGGAAGAGGGTAGGGCAAGGAGCTCCCTTTTGGCTTGCTGAACCATTTCGGCAACTTGCTGGTCTATGTCTACATTAGGCGTATATTCGCCTTTTAATATCCCTACCTGTATTTCTAACTTCTCATTCTGTAATAATATGCTCTTGACTTGCGCAGATTCTTTGCTGGTTAAATCACCAGCCGTCGATCCCTTTGCATCCTTCCACGCCACCGCTTCACTTACACTATAACGACCATCCGCTCTAGGCTTTGGGAATGTAGGGTCTTTCCTCCACCTTTGAATAGTTTTCCTATCGACCCCAATTACCTTTGCTAACTCTGTTTGATTCTTTGCGTATGCCCCACTAAATCCAATTTTACTAGATGCAGTATATTGATCTAGTAATTCCATCTCCATGTTGGTCGGAGTTTTCCCCTCTCTTATTTTTGTAAGTATATTATTAACAACCTTTTGCTTTACCTTCTCGGCATTTTCCTCAGTAATTAAAGTTGCACCCATTTATTGCTCTTATAAAGTCTTAATCAGAATTAATAAAGAACAAAATGTATGAGACATTTAGAAAATTAGTTTTTTCAGAGAAGGATCGAACCTCTCGAAACCCGCCGAAAATTTTTTAAAAAATAAAAGATTCCTTACTCTTTTAAAAATCTTTTTAAAATATCTTTTAAAATCTCTTTTAAAATCTTTTTTAAACTTTACCTTTAAAACATTTTTTAAACTAAGATTTTACCCTTTAAAATCGATTTTAAAACCTTTTTTAAAACTTATTTTTAAAACTTTTTTTAAAAAAATAAATAGACCAAAAAAAAGAGAGAGGAAAAACCTCTCTCTTTATTAATTAAAACCTCTCTATTTATTAAATGGAATTTTTAATAACTTGATATCTTATCCGATTAATTTTTCTATCATGATGATCTAACATGAATTTTCGGAATCTTTCAAAACTAATTTCCTTTTTTGATTTTTTCAATGAGAAATCGAAGGATAAAAAATAAAGAATATCTTTTTTTAACATTTTTAAACTTCCTCACGAAATTAATTTTTGAAAATTACCACTAGGAATTGGGGACATCCCCAAAATATCACCAAGACCATTGAATGACTTCAATAATTCTTTATCTTCATCATTTAAGAGATGATCATAAACTCCAGAACGGATATTCTTTCCTTTGGAATAACAAACTTTAGGGAAATCTGATAAACTAGGAAGGATATTTTGGGAGAGACTTCCATCCCCAACACTAGGATTCTCCATCTTATAGATTTTATAAAGGAGAACATCTCTCGATCTTAATTTGACTTCATTTCCTCTTCCTCTTCCCTTGGGGGATTCCTTTAGAGACGAAAAGAAAAATTCTTTAATTTCATCTTCTATCTTTAAAACTGAAATCATTTCTTTAACCATATCACTTGGACTTTCAATTTCGGGAAATAGATTTTTGACTTCCTTAGAATTTACGAAATCTTGAATCTTATTAACTCTCTCTTTCCTTTTCTCTTCCTCAAGGATGAAAGACTCTAATTCCCTATCTTCCTCTTCTCTTTTTCTCTTCAATTCCTCTTTTTTCCTCTCTATAGGATCGGAGATTTCGGACAAGGGAATTAGGACTTTTTCTTCTTTCTTTTCATCTTCCTTAGGACTAGAGATTACTTTTGAATTATTATTATTATTTGATTTACTCATTTTTCTATTATTATTTTGATTTTAGAATATCAATCAAGACCATCTCGATTGATAAATAACAAAATAAGAAAATTTTAAAAATAGACAAGAAAAAAAATTATTAATATTTTAAAACTTTCCTAAAACCTTGATTAATAGGAATTAACTAAAATTAAAAAATTGACTTTTAAAACCTTAAAAAATCGATTTTTTAAAATTTAAAGATTTTCCCTCTCTTTTTTTCCTCTCTTTTTTCATCCCCTTTTTTCTCTCTTTTGAATCGATTTTTTAAAACCTTTTTTAAAACCTTTTTTAAAACTTTTTTTTAAAACTTTTTTTTAAAACCTTATTTAAAAATTGATTTTAAACCTTCCCCCCCCCTTCCCTACTGAAAAAAATTTTTAAAACTTTTTTTAAAACCTTTTTTAATATTATTTTTTAAAATCTTTTATTTCCCTTTAATTAATATTTAAACCAAATAAAAAAAATCAGAACGAGTGCGACCCCCATAACGCCCATTGCGCGTATGTACACGAAAATCCGTTGCCGAAATCCGTTGCCTACGCATACCGTATATCACGAAAATCCGTTGCTAAAAAAAGGGGGAGGGCATTACACCCATCCCCCCTTATTAGGGCAGAGGTAGACTATATACTAACCTGCATACCCACCGAGGTTATCCATAATCATATCTACAGCTTGGTCACAGCATTGTGCCATATTACTCCGCACTTGCTTATCTGATCGGGCTCGATCTACATCGTCTGGATGCCATGCTACCAACACTCTTAGATTTGATATGGTTAATCGTAGATCGGGATCGTCCATGACATTCAGCTTGGGTGCGAGTGCCACTAAATCCCTGATCTTATCCGCAGAGGATTTATGAAACACCCTGTCGCTATCTTTGAGGACATCACGCATATGCACTACTAAATCTTTAAATCGATTTAATATCTCAGCCTGTGTGCCTTTTAACTTTTCTTGTATCTCTACCTCATATCCTTTCTTGATTGAGGCAATATCTGCATCACTCAATTCGTTTACACGGAAATCATCCGTCTTAGGCATTGGGGTGACACTGGTCTTCATTTGAAAGCGACTACCTATCTCATCCGCAGTAGGATAATCACTTTGATTAAACAATCCATTAAGGCGTTGCTTATTACGATATAATATAGCGTCATACTTATCTACGAACTGACTTACTGCGAAATCAAAGTTTGATTTATATTCTGACATCTCTGCTTGATATCGTGCGAACACACTACATGGAAGAAGGCGTTGACCTTGATCATTCCATGGCAATGTGTACTTAGCATGAGCATTACGCGCCATGGTGGCATGACACTTTATCTCTGCTATATCATTCTTATCGAACAGCGTTTTAATCACTTTGACACTATCTGTTGTGGTTGAATGAGATTGAGCATATTTATTGCTCTCGTTTTTATCTTTCTTTGATTGACCAAACATAGAGATAGAGGTTTGGGCGAGCATTGCATTACTTTGTATATTCATATTATTATTATTTTATTATTGTTGATACTAGGTCGTAGATAAACCCACCACCAATTGCACCGCCTAGAAATTGTGCAATTAATTTTATTTTCATTCTGATGAGTAGTTTTATTATTATTTTGATTATCATATTACATGTGGATTACATCACCATACGGAGGCGAGAAATTCTTATCTCCAGTGTCAGTGATAATCCACACAACCTCACAGCATGGGGTATCGGGGAAATCCCAACCATAACCGTCTGTGATATATACCATACCCATAGGAGGGTCTTTCTGCAGTTCTTCAAACACGGGGGTGAATAAAGTACCACCTCTACCTGCTGGTTTAGTGACTTGACCCTCATGCTCGATGGTTTCGACTTTCTGCACTCTTGAATCACAATAGATGACTTTGAGCGATGCATCTTCTTGACCATTCTCCATGAATGTTGCCAGACCTGCGAACACCTCTGATACAGCTTGTTGCAAATCTTTATCTGACATAGAACCCGAAGTGTCGATACCTACTGCGATATCCGCGAACGCTTCAGATCGAAGAGATGGCATAACCATTCTCCTCTGAATGTGTATTGGATTTGGGTGACTAAATGAATAATCACCACCGCAGAAACCCTCAACCCACCTAGCGAGTAGCGATCTCCAATCAACTACTGGTTCTAATAACTCATTGAACGCAGCTTCGATATTAGACGGCATCTTACCTTGCGCTTTCGCGACAGATATGGCTTGCTTTACCATCACTTTGGTTTCTGCTTCTAGTTCACTTTCATCCACACCATTTGGGTTTGGATGTTGCTCTACTACACCGATTGATTGTTCATACAATTCATCAATCTTTTCTTGCATCGGATTATTAGAACTTCCATTGTTACTGTCATCGTTGCCACTATCAGATGATTGATTAGATGTATCATCATCTTCTGATTCTTGTTGATCTTGGTCGTCATCTTTTTCTTTGGATAACTCTTTCTGCAAATCTGAGTATATTCTCTCGGAACTCATACCTGCATACTTGGGGTCTAACAACTTCTCATCAGGCAATTGGAACGGGTGACTATCAATGAATTGATTGATTGCATAATCACACGCAACATTGAACAACTTATGGTCTCGATCACCTTTACGCAGATGATGAAGGTTTGTCACATGGAGTGCTTCATGACATAACAGCGTCATTCTGACTCGCGGAGAGAACTTTGCATACCACTCAGGGTCATACTTTATCTCGACACCATTGATACCTAGCGTACCCATACCCTCTGCGGGAACAAGTTTGTGCTTTAACAATATCGTTGCGAAAAACGGATGCTCTATGATTAGGCGCATCCTATCTTTTGACATTAAATCAGACATTGTTCATATGGTTGTAGAGATCAGATGACCATTCAACATATTCTGGTGTATTGAACACTTTTTCTTGGTGCCTACCCTCGACATCTTTTAGAAGTAAGACTTGGAACTCTTCTGGTAATCTTTTACGACCCCACTTACTGATGTTTGACCACTTATCTAAATTACCACTCATATGGGCAAGCGCACCACATAGAGCGTACAGCGTATCGGGAGAGGCGGGACATGACTCATCGTTGCCATCTGCGATCTGGCGAGGTTTATCACCTAATCCGTGGACTATCTTTAAGAACCCGATCAACTCCGCAGCAAACGACTCACCGACACAACCTGTAAGTACATCATAATCTTGAATACCATAATTTAATAATCGACCGCAAGCTGCCACCGTACGAGGACATGGTTGATTGACTAAATCCTCACCCGTACTATCTACATGCGATGGATCGAATTTCATTAAGAGTTCGGGACGAAACCTAATGAATGCGACTAACTCAGGTGGCATATTATTATTACCTGCCCACTTACACCAGTCATCGACATTGACTTCTGCACGGACGATGGTTGTAAACCTACTTAATAGAGGCTTAATTAGACCTTTAACACCTGCACGATCTTTTCTACTATTCGTTGCTGCACAGAACACTACCTTATCTGATATCTTATGCTCGTTTACTTTACGAGATAAGAACAACTGCATTAGGGCACCTTGGACAGATTGCGTCGCCTGACCCAGATCATCGAAAAAGGCGACTGTCGGCTTGTCGGCTTCCAATAACTTTCTTAATTGGGAATAAGGAAGGAATACAGCGTTGCCGTCTGACTCACATGGAAGACCTTTATAATTCGTGGGATCATCGACTACAGGGTGAAAGATCACCACATCGTGATTAATCTCTTCACATGCTTGTTCTACTACATCGGTTTTACCTAATCCTGGTTCACCGACTATTAATACTGGTTCACCCTCATTGAAGAGGCGTACTAGATTTGATTTTAACTTTGATGGTTTCATTCTATTATTATTATTATTATTTTTGTTGTTGTTGTTTTATCCATTAAGGATATAAGATTTTAAATCTCGTACAGACATTTTAATTTTGGAATATCTGCCGTATTGATTCCACCTATCACATATAATGGGATAAGAGTGTGCTTTCGGATTAATTGAAGCGACTCTACAATTATTATTTCCATACTTGAATCGTCGTCCAAACCAATTTTTGGGAATATCATATCGTCGCGATAACCTTGCGAACTCTGATGCATCTCTCGATCTTTCGACTAGCGTATCATCATCTAATAACTCATCTGGTGTGAGAGAAATAATTATCTCCATACCATTCGTTATCGTACGAGACTTAATCTGAGATGACATATTAAAATCTCGTAATATATCATCACCAAGGATACCCGTGATTAAATCTTTAACAACCGCAGCATTATTATATAACGCGCGATTTATTACTGACTTTTCCATTTGTGACTTATTAACGCGTGGAAGCGTTGTCGTTACTTCTTCTTCTGAATAAAACATATTATTATATTTTTGAATTAATTTTTAATTTATATTTTTTGAAATAATGGAACTGGTTCTTCATCATCTTCTTGTGCGAATCTTTCCCACATTGCATATGATAGAGGTGACTCTTTTTCTATAACTTTTACACATGATGTATGTGGTATAATACAAGGGCGATTTAATCTATCTTCTTCTTGATTATCTTTAGTGCATACTAATACCGCACTTATTTCATCAATATGTATGCATTTATATTCATCCCACTTATCAGTGTATGACTCATTTAATTGGAATTTAATACTCATTTTTAATTATCCTTTTTATTATTTATTATTATCCGTAGATGCATAAGAAGTTTGCATCTCCTTCTACTGATTCTAAATCACCACCATCATTATTAATTATCTCGCGAGTGCGATCGGTGATTAGGAAAGGGGTAGGGTGTGCGATCTCATCTACACTAATTTGACGAATTGGAAGTTTAGACCCATCGTATTTCTCGACCATTGCGAGTTGTAGTTGATGACCATTCGTATCACATGGTGTCCACGTTATTTCTAATAATTTTACGACTGATTGATCTCGTAACCTTACATTCGTGACTCCATTTTCAAACTCTTGTGAGTACTCTTGATATTCTTCGTTGTGATTTTCCATGACTATTATTATTTATTTTTATTATTATATTAAACGACCACCATTGGGTGCTTGCCGTCTGAGAACTGATTGATTACCGACACGAGATGTGGCGGACTTGATAAGATCATATTGACTAGGTGTACATACCATTAAACTACCACCTGTCTTACCATCGTAGCACATAATACCTCGATACCGTGGCACATCTCTTTTAATTTGATTACTTGGAAGAAGACCAAGTATATCTAACGCCGTATCTGATAATTTATTTTTCATATTATTATTATTTTTTTTCTTATATATAAATAGACCATCTTGAGACAATCTTGAGAATATATAAAAACTAACAAAAATTTCTCAAAAAATCGACCACTTATACACAGGTAGCCTTAAACTTTTTTAAGTGTTACTACACCTAAATTTTGGATAATTTAATATCTATTAAAGGTCTTTTTCCACGCTGTTTATAGAAACTAATTTTAGACAGCAGCGAATCATCCTTAAAAAATATACCATTCATCGAATCTAGTAGTAATTTTAATAAATTATCAGAGTCTGGTCTTGTGGTATGAGGCATATATTCATACTCCAGGTTTTTACGCGGCTCTGACTTCCTGTAAGCGAAACGATAAATTATCTCTATTGATAGTGGGCAGCACAGTGGTTTTACAGGGCGAAAGGGATGCATCATCATCTGTAATTCCTTTGTGATGCTGTTTGCCTTACTATTTTTATACTTTCCTATAAATTGTCGCCCAGCCTTTGTCTTAATGATTCGCATACTTGCTTGGGCGGTACTGCTTGGCGGGCTCCAGCCTTCTTTCTCTAATAATATATGAAGGTCAAAATGCGTTGCCATAACTTTGGCGGGGCAGGGGCTATCCACCTATTGTTAGCTTCAGTGGTTTTCTATCACGGGGATCAACATAATGCATACCCTTCTGTGTTCTTCCAAAATTCTGGATAATAGCTAACGCCATAAGCATACGCTTCTGATCGTTGCCATAAATTTTTATCGGAGGCTTACCCTCACCCTCTGCATACCATCTTAACTCTTTTTCACTTTTCATCATTCTTCCAATCCCACGGGCAATCAATATCATTACTCTCTGGATTGTCATACAGCCTAGCCAAAGCCAAGCAAGTCTCTTCCTCTACTGATAGAGAGCATGCAGACTGACTACTATTATAAGGATCAAACATACGAGTGTTATCACACTCACAGCAACCACCCTTTTTCTCTGCTTTCTTTCGGGTACTTATGCACCATATCATGGCATGCTCTACACAACGCCATAAAAGTTTTAGTATTAATAAGATTCCTTTCAATATCGCCATTTTCATTTTCACTACTCCCATGCCTACCCGCTTTATGGTGAAGGTCTAAATCCGTTGCTGGGTTACAATGACAGATTTCGCACCCCTCTACCGTGCTTAGATAAATCTTTTTTCTGTCCCGATAGACACTCTCTAATTTTGCTCTCGTTGAAGTTTTTGACCTCGGACGCAAAGATGTTCGCTTCATATATTTTATTTCTCCATGGTCGATCAGGTCTTGTCCAAAAATGCAAATACCCCTTATCGACAGCTTCTTTTAATTCTGTAATGGTATGCGGCATATTATAGCCACAGAGTCTCTTAGTGATAATATGCATAGGGCAGGTTTCGAGTCTACGAGCTGGATTTGATGCCCAACCCTCGTCATATCCCTTTTGGGTATTATAGATTAGCCATTTCACCCTATGCATTATCATTCTTTCAGTTAACTGGATATGTATTAAAAGATACACCATCACAAAACTGCCGTATTCTTCGTACTAACGGCTCGATCTTGTGAACATCGATATATCTTTGTGCTATACTTTCCCCAATAAAATTAGTCGTAATAATAATAGGCTTTTTATAATTCATCCTCCTATTGATTATCGTAAACAAATCTTGCTCCCAAGCATCAGTAGCCTTCTCTTTTCCTAGGTCATCGATACACAATATATCACAGGTACATAGCCCATTTATCATATCTTTATGACCATACCTAGAATTATGAGCTTGCCCTAGAACCTCCTTTAATTCCATCGCTTCATAGACACGCACCTCCCTACCTCTATTTACCATAAGGTCTCTAACTAGAAGCCACATTGATCGAGTCTTCCCCATCCCTGTCTTCCCTATCAATATTAAACCCCTCCCATTCAATTGGTGGTTTAACACTTTATCTAAGAGTGGCTTACTCAACCTACTGGCATCAGTTTCCAACATTGCTGGTGGGCACATCTCTAGGAACTCCTTTTCCTTTCGATCATTATATGAGTCGCCCCTATCCTTAGAGGCATTTTTTTCCTCCATCTCAAGGCATGGCTCACATAGTGGGTACCAAGGATACCAAAGTCCTGACCCAAAGTCTGGCGCCACGCACTCTTGGATAAAGTCGGGAATCAATTCACTGCAACTCTTGCAGAACCTCTCTCCGAGCGACCTTGTTTCCCCCTTAGAAGCCTTTTGTATAGTCTTCGGTGCTATGACCTGTCCTATTTGCGTTAGCATAATTACCCTCCAATATTTTAATTCTATTTTGTGGCTTTAATACCCAATCAAACGAGGCTTTCCATTTACTGGATCGACCCATAAGGAAATCGCTCTCGCTAACCTTCTTAAATAATTCGGCAACGCTAATTTCCTCCTTTTTTATCAACCGTAAAGCTGATCTTCTTGTTGGGGTTATCTTGGTGACGGATGACAAGGTCTTACAAGTAGAGTTCCATAAATCTACAATCTCTTGCAAATCCTTATCTCCTTTTGCAGGCGGATCACCCTCTGTCTCTACATCTAAGGCTGACTGGAATTTTACTGGATCAATGCCATGCTTATCAAGTGAACGATAAATCGGAGCACAATGCTTATACCTGCGACTAATCCCTTTCGGGTTTTGGAAATGTATATAATTAGTTATCCAAAACTTATTATCAGGCAGTGCAGCCACTTTTTCCGTAAGATCATCCATTTTTTTAATTATTTCGTCATCTGAATACTTTACGCCTAAATGGAGGCGTAGCATATCCCCATCAAACTCCCAGATTCCAGCGTGGTCGGATAAATCGCAAATATAAAGGTAGATCAACTTTCGATCTGGAGCCAAATTCCTGAACCATCTATCGTCCCACTTCCTACTATCGGTGAATATTTTCATTCGACACCCCCTCCTTCGGCACAAGCGTTTAAGTGTTTTTTCACTTTTTCTTTGAGCCTAAAGAAAGGCACTAGCTTTAACCTTAGGGCTTCCCTTTCTGATTCTGGTCTATCTTCAGGGTCTTGGACTGTCGTTAAAAACTCCAAGGCACTCCACACCATAGTCATTTCTTTTATATCTAGGTGCAACACCATCAACTCATCTTCTGGCTGATAATCTCTATTAATCATAATCATATGCTAACTAAGAGTTCTGAAGATTTTCACTCCATCTGGAGTCACATCAGTCAGCTCCATATTTTGAGTTAATATATCCACTGCCTCAACCTCTGTCTTTGCATTGGATGCACTAAACTGAGGGTACTCCATATCGATCATACTTTGCATGAACTCTATCTCTCTTTCCTCATTTGGGTCTGCATTTCTCTTCATTTCCTCTATCGCAATAGATAAAGCTTTTGATATGAGATAATGCTTATACGGCATCTGCCCTAACTTCCCTAAATCTATCATTGGAACAACTCCATTTGATTGGTTCCTATCGCAAGCCTTACTTTACGCACCGTCTTATTGGTAACATCGCAAAGCTCTGTTCCGCATTCCTCTACGATGCCGAGCTTTAATAGCTCGGTCACTCGTGGTCGGACATTATTCATATCTGGCAAATTAAGGTGATTTTTAAGTCTTCTATCCGTTGCCACACCTAAATCGTTGAGTGCTGACACCACCATACGGCATCGCTTATTCAACCCATCTAATTGCCCATAAGAGGCATAACTATTATTATGTATCATATTATTATTATTATTATGTTTTATTATTATGTTTTATACAGCGTTTCGTAACAGGCATGGGCTAGGGTCAGGTCTGTTCTAAGGTAAAACTCCGCCGTATCCTTATCTCCACCAAGCCAATCTTGAGCAAATTTTAGTGCTGGGTAATTAGCCATCTTACGACCTACCCCTAAGAGTTTACTAAGGTTATCTAATGATATTGTTTCCTTATACCCATGACAGCACCACACTCGCATTGTATCGACTATACTTTTATTCCAATAGCGACCACTCATGGCATTTGGAGCTATTGGGACTTTAAGTTGCCAAGACCTTTTCATGATAAATGGCAGGTCAAAGTTCTCCACATTATGACCTATAATGTGTCCATAAGAACTTGATGCGTGCTTAAAATACTCCCAGAATCTACCAAGAATATTGGCTTCTTCTATGTCATGGTTTCCTGTATCAGATAAGCCATCAATTATAACTTGATCCTGCAATCCCTCTTCGTCAGAAGCGTCTCGGTGATCTGCGTAAGGAAATAAATATCCTATAGCGACAATACGACCTGTGACCGCATCAAGGGCAGCCCTATCATATTGCTTTTCCCACCAATCAGCTTCTCCGTCGACCCATGCCTGATGTTTCTCCTCAAAGAATGCTTGTCTTTTTATGGGGTCTTTTAAATTCCCATACTTAACTTCACTCATAGGAGGGTAGGGCTTGCCAAACTCCTTTACTTTGTTTGGCACGCCCATAGTTTCTATATCAAACACAAAGGTTTCCTTCCAGTGAGCGACATCCATACGATGCTCGCTCTTTCTGTACCCACTATATACTGAATTAGTCATTTTAGAATCAGAATGGGTTGTCCTCTTCAACTAACCCAGAGTCATCATGAGTAGTCTCTTCCTTGGTTTCTTGACCCTCCAAGACCTCAACACTCCATGGTTGTAGCGTGAAATATAGCCTATCATTATAATCACGCCCCTTGACGTTAAATTTCACTATTAGTACAGACCCTACCTCTATTTTTTCAGATAAATCAGCGATACCCTTATCATACATGGTAAACTCCAACATGGTGGGGTATGCTTCATCGGTTCTTAATCTGAAAGTTTGTAGGAACTTCCCCGAACTATATTCTTTTTTCTCTGATTTGGTGATTACTTCACCCTTAGTTATATTTGTTATTTCCATTATTATTATTTTATGTTGTTATTTTACCACGCACTGCTCTACCTCTGGAAACATCCCATTTGGCGAGTGCGCAAAGTTCTGCGACTTGTCCAACCCTTTCCCTGCTAATATTTAAATCATTAGCGATTGCCGCGAAGGACTTGTCTTTATTTAAAACCAATTCTTTTACTATAGGTATTAACTTCGATTTTCGTGTTCTACTTACTCTTGTTTGAGTCGTGCTAACTATTTTCACATTCTTTGCCTCCCAGTCTGCTTTCCTAACTTGATGAGGTCTTGGGTGATGCAACTCTTTTACAAGTATTTGCCTTGCCCCCTCATAGCTTATGCCATGCATTCTGGCTAGGTCTACTACAGACGCTCCCTCCATATAGTCGGCGACAAACTGCGCAATTTTTTCAGGTGAAATTAATTTTGATTTAACTTTCATTACACAAGTAACAAGGTCCATGACCCTCTTCAGGGCAGGAATGGTTTACTACCTCACGATGGTTGCAACCTGTGAAATACATGATTAACATCATGATTGTCATTCCGAGAAATATGATTTTCCAATTTAAGTCTTCCCATTTCATAATATTATTAAGTCTTTTTAAGATTGAGTTAATTTTTTAGTACCATTCTGGCTTGAAAGTTCTTTCCCACTTCGCGAAGGCAGATTTTTCACCTTTATAATAGTCACGATAAGCTTTAACGGCGTTGCCTTTGACCTTATATTGATCAGGCATTGCTTGGACAAATGAAGTTCTTCTACCTAATGGTATATATTTTCTAAGGTCACACATATCCATGACAGGAGTAATACAAGCATGATGGGTTTTAAACCTATTCCTGTGCTCAATCGCAATCTGCAACGCATGATCAAGCAACCACATAAAATTCTTACGATTCTCTGATGCCCACCTAGTGCAAGGATGATTCTTATAACCTCCTTTATAGGGTTTACCACTTTTATTAAGAGGCATAAGATTTGCGGGGCAATTATGCGTTTTTAAAGCTGAAGCTAACATTTGGGCACTTTCCGTGAGCATTTTCGGAACATGCTTATCACATAAATACTTAGCAGACTGCCAAGGACATTGATCTAACACAAAGATGTTCACATCGGCACCTCCTCTGCTAACTCTCTGGCATCCTTGACCTCTTCAAGTGCTTTTAAGAAGATTGGGTGATTAGGAAAAAACTTCTTTTGTCTTAAATGTAGATAATTAATTTTTACATCATCTAAATCTTTTAAGATAAGTACTTTACCCTCAACTGGAACAATAGTATTTTCTCCATCATTCTTTTTAACATCTTTAACAACTTTACCAAGCTTAGGTATTATTATAGTTTTAATATCCTTATCCTTATCCTTATCCTTATCCTTACCTTGGATAGTCTTTAAAGAGTCTTCTAACTCTTTATTTTTTTGGTCTAAATCAGAAGCATAATCTGGGCAAGCTTCTCCCGATAAAAGAAATAACGCTCCGAGGGCATACTTTCTAGCATAACTACTAGCAGTACCTGTCATTTGACTCGCAGACATTCCTGCCTGACTCTTTGGTTCTCTAGCGAATGCCGTTGCCACAATGTTATTAGGATAACCATCATAACTATTTACATCTCTATTTTCCGCGCATTCTAATACGACTCGCGCTTCAATGTAGACTTCACCATTTGCTTCTTTAATTGAGTCAGAAATTGTCATTGTCAATTTCTCTGCTACTAAAAGAGGCTTTAGCTCTGAAAGTATTCCTTCAACATTTCTGTATTTATACTTTCCGTAATTATTTGTGCTATCCTTTTCACCTTTTAACTTGCTCTGTATATCTAAGAGCTTTGTGTTAAGACTTTTAAACGGCACTATATTGTCATTTACCTTGACGCTTTCTTGTTTTTCCATTATTACTATAGTTTATTATTATTATTATGATCCCCTCGTGAGCTGATTTCAGATCACGGGGGGTTTATTTATAAGGATATTACACTAGATTTCATACTTGGTAAATTTCTTTTACACGGGTCGTTTTGAAATATTTTCACCCTGTTCTTTGAGGTAAGCTTCTAGAACCATATTTACATAATCCGACCAAGAAATCCCCAAGAGGCGTGCTTTAGCGAGCGACTTTCGGAATAACTCCTCCCTCATATCGACAGCCTTTAATATCTGGTGATTTTTTGCAATATTCTCTTCCATAATCTTATCTTATTTAGACTCTATAATCCGTCAAGAAAAATAAAAAAATTTTTTTAACTTGCAACTAATCAATATAAAATTATCGATTATTTGTTTATGAGCAATGAATAAACCGTCGTACGACACTTAATTCAAAACTTATGTGGAGTTTATGTGGAGTTTATGTGGAGTTTATGTAGGATTTATGTAGGATTTATGTGGAGTCCTTGTTAACTCATTGCAATAAAAGCACTAACTACTCTTTAATTGCAGGTTTCCCATCCTTTGGTGACTCATTATCGTCTCCTATTTTAGGTGCTTCTCCAGGCTCAAAAGTATAGTGCTTTCCATGCCTTTGGCGGAGATGACCCTCATATTCTCCTTCTAATTCATGGAATACATGAATATGCGTAAAATCATCCCAGAGTTGCTCTTCCCCATCTCTTTTCCTTACTACATGGTCACAGATGCTATGAGTGGTTACACACATTTTAAGACCAGCTGGCACCCATCTATTCCATCCCAAATATAGGTCTTGTGTCCCTTTACCCTCATAACCATCAAAATGAGCTAAACTTAAAGCTTTCTTGGAGAGAATAGTTGCACCTAACCCTACCCAATCCGTAGGCACTATAGCACCTTTTCCTATAGCAGGGTACGCATACTCCATCCATCCCCTTTTTCTCCACCTTTTTGCATTTAACTCATAAACATTACCTAAAGGCTCACATTTTTTTATTTCCTCATCCGTGTCTCGCAATTCCTTAAACAGAGCTTCATCCTCTTCAGTGGCTTCCTTTAATTTTTTTTCTAGCTCCTCCCGTTTATCGGAAAGTTCTTTTGGCACTTTTCTTTCCTCTACATGCACATCTTCTTCAATGTGTTTATACTGCGTGCCCCTTCCCCCTAAAAATGGTCCACCCCCTTGAGATGGATAGCTACACATTGCTACATCATAATATCCATTATCAAATCGCAGGCAATCTATTGCCACCCTAATTGTATTAGGTTGCACAAGGACATCAGACTCAGCACTAAAAAAATAATCAGCTGACCATTTTCTACCCAACGCAAATGCTTCTCCCTGCATCTGTGCAATTAATAACTGCGCATCCTCTTTGTAATTTTTGACATCATCATCGCTGATTGCAATAGGGTGAAAAATGCACTCCACCCAATCTGGCATATATCTAAATACATCTTGTTGCGCTTGAGCCTTTATCTGTTCACTTGTATCCCCAATAAACAGTAACTTTATATCTAGCCCCAACTCTTCACATTCTGCTATAGCAGATGCCATCCTTCTACCAAAGTTTGGTAATGCATAACCATATCGTTTGGTGGCATAGGTTGCTATAACCAATTTATTTCTACTATACATATAAATATTATTAATTGTTTATAATTTATAACTCAAGTAATTAATGATTCCGTATCCTAAGTAGATTCGGCGGGCTCCTCATAGTCTGGGCTTACCGTATTCAGCATCGATGGGTCATGCCCTATTATATGCTTTGTTCCGAGCCTGACCATTGGCAGCTGCGGGATGGCAACCATGCAAGCATTATAATCGTACAACATAACATCTGGGCTTCCACCCGAAAACCCACGGTATGTGCCTTTCTTAATATCATAAGCTTTTGCCCTGTCACTTGTAAAATATTCTAAAGCTTGGACAGCCCTTATGTGGCTTACTCTAGTTCCTGCGGTAGTAAATGAAAAATCAAATCTATGATTATTTTTATTAGTTAGCCTCTTTCCATTATTATACTCTGTATGGAACATCTCGACTTCAGCATCCTTGAACTCGCAGACGATAGTTGCGCTTCTTTCCCTTCCATTAAATAACACACCGCCGACCGCATACATTGGTCTTATCGGCACTCCTGCGACATTATAAGGTAGGTCTGTTCTATTGTTATAGGCACTTTCGTAATAAGTGCTATTCACACCCATAGGTGAAACCTTCATGAAATTAAGACTAAACAACTCATCATTTATTTCACCTGCAAGGCTTGTCCTTACTAGATATGTGTTTGCTATGGGTCTTTCATAGGTGAACTGAGAAGCTATAAACTTTGTGCTTTGCGTACTAACATCACCTGCAGAACTAGTGGTGGTTGAAGATGTATATGTATCAAACTTGGTGCTAGAGAAATTGTTTATTTCAGCAACATGATACATTTTATTAGACGAAACTCTCTCCTCATTAGTAATAGTTGGGGTAAACCCAGTAATGCCAATATTGTCTACAAACTCCGTATCTGATTCTGTGCTGTAAGTGAATATAGGAAAGTTTGATGAACTCTTTTCCGCAATTAGAGTTCTTGTGCTTTCCACAGATACCCCTTTTCTGAAATGCGAATATGTATAAGTCTTACTGCTTGAGAATATTAAATAGGGAGCATCTAGGATAGGCAGATTCGCGGCATGACCATTACTGCCATTCCATGCATGGATCGCATTTGTATTATCAGGGTGAAAATATGGGCTGGAGCCGACATTCGCATAATAATGAGCGCCACCTCTTCTTACTGGAATGAAATTTGTATTAGCGACATCCGTATAGAAAGGTTTATCGACCCCATAATCCGATTCGTCCTGCCAATGGTTCTGCATATTTATTACGGGCTCATAAACATTTAGATAATACTGCCTGTAGACATGCCTTAATATATCTGAATGAGCATAAAGTACTTTTTGAGGCACATATTCATAAGTAAATTTATAATCCTTTGAAAATCCATATGCTGTATTGCCTGCACCAGCATCCCAGACAGTTGTTGATGTATATGGTTCTTTTTTTGAATTATGCTCATAATAAGTATGAGTTATTGTATATGATGATACAGAGGTTGAATCACCCCCATCAGCCTTCACAACAAGCGTACCCGATATAGTGTCAGTGGTGCGTAATTGACCACTTGTAATTTGGGTAGTTGATCTTCCTGTAATAGAATAACTAGCTGACATGCTAGCGTTTGAGGTGATGAACTCCTGGTCTAAATATGGAGTATCCCCAATCGAACTAAGAACTGCTTTATACGTTATTGTTTTAGATTGAACCCAATTTGTATCATATAGCTTAGTTGAACTAATATTAGAACCTATATTGAATGACATAACATATGACTCATTATTTGGCACAGTTCGTACTGCTCTAGTCGTTTTTACAGCCTCTTTTCTGCCACAACGATGATATATGGTGCTAAAAGCCCTATAGGTCATTGGCTTATAATAATACGGGATTCCTGCAGGTGAAGTCCTTTCCCCTTCTTGCAAACCCTCTTGAAAGCCTTGCTGGTAATCCACATACATCTGCCGTGTTTTTAAAGACCCACAAACTCCATCAGTAACTTCTGTTTCACTAAAAGGAGCATAAGATTGTACGGAGGAACTGGTATATGGATATGTTTCTCCAGTGAAACATATATCGCTAGAAACTCTGAAATGATCTAATTTTTTATATGTAACATATGTTAAATTATACCGCCACCCATGACGCACTGGCACTTCTTCGTAAGTCTCAGATGTATAAGCATGAGAAAATGCTGATGTTGAAACGGTGTCATATAAATATCTAACCTTTCTTCCTGCCTCCGCAGGTATATTTACAGTTCTCGCCTCTACGGTCTTATCGGTATCACTCCTATCTGACCCTGTCCCAGTCTGGATTTTTCCAGTAAATCTGACCGTTGAGCGTATTGTTGTATAGCTTACTTCTAAAGTATTACCATTTGTGTCATAACTCGTATAATCCTTTAGCCCCATTTTGGTATTCTTATAAGTCAAACCTTCCACCAATTCAGATGGTATCTTGTCTGCACTTATCCCAAAGTATTGAACCGTTTCATACCTTTGACCGATATAATAAGTCTTCCTCTCATGCTCCGCAGGAGCTAATACAATACTTTTAACTCTGTCGGTATGCCCACACTCCCCAACTGTTGTTTCAACCCAAATCTTATAGCTTTCAGATTCAGTTTCTCCTAGATTAGCAATAGGCTCACGGGTGAACACATAACTATATGTCGATATATAATCATTGACAGTTAATGTTGAGAACTGTGACTTAGGAAGCTCGGGTCGAGCAACGAATCTTTTGTCTGGTACGAGAGCCACCGTCTCTGCATCATCTTCTGCTCCTACCACTTCTTTACACAGCGTGCCCTTAAACTGATGACTGACATGCCTATTAACAAGCTTTTCATACTCGTCAATATCGCAGACCATAAAAGAATGAAAAGGGCTATCAGCACTTAAATTAAACCCAGATATAACAGTTTGATTACCTTCTATGTCACGACCCCTAGGGTCTTCAGCAAATGTTAAAACTTTTTTTGTATCAGTAGTTCTAAACTTAAAATTAGTTGTTCTTTCTGTAGTACAAGTATTAGTTATATCATAAATTATTGTTCCACCATTTTCTCTATAGGAGCTAGTGGTTTTATGCGTCGAATAATCTGAATAAGAAAGCTTTGTTTCCGTGGTAACCTGATGGTCTCCAGCGGTCATAGATGTAGGAGTTGTTGTGGTCATCCACTTACTCGCCTTAATCTTTCGATATTTAGTTATGGATTTCCTCTGGACAGATGTACCACCAAATTTATGTGAAATACTAACTGTGTCTCCCTCCCCCTCTTTGGTTGGGCGATAAACAGTCTGGTAGGTACTTACTAAGCCGACAAAGCCTTCAAATAACCCTTTGACATTACTTGTTTTATAGTTCGACTTTTCATTAACCTCAATAGTCTTACCATCTGGTGCAACTATAGTGGCACTTTTTCTTGTGTAATTTTGCGTTACACTTTGCCCCCTGTCAAAGGTTCCAGAGGTTCGGTGATTATTATAGTAGCTGGAAGCCCTAAGCTTAGACTCAACCTCCGTAGACTTTTCCCTTACCTTAGTCTCTGCTATTACTTGATTCGTGAATGACCGACTGGTCGAATATTTCTCTGTGTCTGATGCGACATATGTCTCAAACCAATATTTACCATACTTAGAAGTTGTGGTTGTTAGATCAATTACATTTCTACTATTGGAATTACTATTCTGCCTTACGGCAATTAAATCTATATCTCTGTGGTTATTAGCACCACCATGAGGCTCAACAGTTCTGGAAATATTATAGTTCACGCATAATATAACTCATGTGTATAAAATGGAATTATTTCTTTCTGTGAATCATCATAAGAATAGTATGCAATCTTTGGGTAGATTCTAATATGACCACATCCAGTAAACTTTTGAACATAAAAATTTGGTCCAATAAACGCCAAAAGTATTTGAACATCGGTAGGCAATTCCTTCTCTAGATTGAATAGGGTATCAGGCTTACTATTACTTACTCTATATGTAGCATAATCTACATTATTTTCCCTCATTTTGACCTCTAGGTACAACCAATTCTCTTCATCCTCTTTTGTTACTGATCCGATGTCTTCCTTGTTTTCTGGGAATAACCCATTAACCATTCCATTTGGCACTGTCAGGGTGGCTTTCGGATTTTCACCCGATGTCTGATCCTTGAACACAACATCCCAATGCGTGCAGGTTGCCGAAGAAGCTTCTTCTAGGTTTGTATCAACAACAACTTTGTCACCAAAAGTGCTGACTAGAACATTATTTCCGCCTTGGACTTGTATTTTCTTTCTAGCCCTGGCTTCAAGTTCTATTTTCCTCTCAAGGTTTCTTAGATGTGCATCATTCATAGAAAGCTAGAATCAAAACGAGTATCAGCAATACCACTTTTTTCATCGGATCGGTATAGCAATCCATTCCACCCTAAATATCCACTTAGCGTAAAATCTACTTCCTGCCTAAACGCAGACCCTATAACCTCATGGGTTACCGAAGTTACCAACCAATTATAATCTGCATCAACCCCTCCCTTTGCCTCTGAGAATAACTCCGTATCAACATAATCCACTGGTGGGTCTACCTTTGCACCTACTGCATATATATATCCCCCATCCATAGGGTCGTTACTGATCTTTTGCTTAAAATCATTAGGTGCATGGGAAACAATAATAACTTTTAAAACAACTGAGAAATCTAGGTATTGTGTTACGCCTGGTAGATCATACATCGCTTCCTTTGGGAAATACCTAAAGCGCATACCCCCAGCAGTACCACTACTCTCAAAGAACGCCTGATTTGATCCATTGGGTCCTCCCCCACTTACCTGCCCTCCGAACTTGTATCCAAATGCCTCATCCTCCTTATGGGCATCTGGGCTATTTGCTGGAATGTCTTTACCTTCCTTAAAAAATGGATGCGTCTGGATCGGTTCAGCTTTAGCACTAGACTCGACGCTATACCTCACGAAATAATCACCACTCATGCAACCTTTGTATGTACAAGTAACAGTACCTAATCCAGCAGACATTCTCTGCACTCCGTAATTAGTTCTGACCAATGAATCATATGTCGGATGGTTTTCTGATGCCCTTCCGTGCCTAACTACATCACTATAAGGTCCTATATAACTCACAGTAGCCGTGATAATTCCATCCATATCTTGTGAGAAATTCTCGTTGGTTTGCTTGAGGTTGCCATCTAACTCTCCCGCACTTAATGAGGCTGGAGAACCATAAATTGTAATTGGTATTTCTGGGTCTGTCATAATTAAAAATTAATTGGCTCAATTGCTGGCTGGGCATCTAAAGACTTCTGCTTTATACTTGCCTTGAGAATTTCTGCTGATCGTAACAATTCATTCGATGCTTTAACCTGCGCACTTGCACCATTTATCAAGTGATTATTAACTGATGATGAAACCATCTCCCACTTTCCTGCCTTCTGTCCCTTGATCAATGGTGTCATTTCTTTTGGTGCTGGCTTAAGTTTATAGAAAGGCTCAGCTATGCCTTGATTAAACGCCGCAAGCACATCTGCGGGCATAGCCTCTCCATCACTACTTTCTGCCCCTTGGTTAAATGCTGCAAGCACATCTGCGGGCATAGCCTCGCTCTTACTGCTTTCTTCCTTTACCATCTCCCATCTCCCAGCTTTCTTACCGCCAATCATAGTGGCATTATCTTCCTTATTGGGTTTTAATGTGAAGAAAGGCTTTATTACTTTTTTCTGGAAACTTTCACTAATAGGCTCTTCAGTAATACTTGGACGAGTAGGTGCCACGAATGGTCGATCATCAGTCTTCTCTTCACCCAATCTACTTTTGGGCATTTCTTGCGTGCCAAACACTCGATTTATTGGCTCTACCTTTTTCATTAAGGTTGCCTTTGTGTCCATTATAGTTGGCGATTCTGGCATATTCTTTAGACCCATCCTTTTTAACAACTCATGCACGTTGTCATATTCTGGCATCCCTCCTATATCGATTCTGCTAGGTATCTGCCTGAATACTCCACTTAAATCCTCTATGCCAGCAACCTTTCTATTTGCATTGGCAATCATTGGGGCTGCACGAAGTTGAGGCATCTCAAGCTCCCTACTTCCTTCAGAATATGCACCCAACAGCCCCTCCATCATAGCTAATTCTTGATAGCGCTCTAATTGCGTGGGAGCTTTCTGATCTACCTTGTCTCTGAAATTTTCGTCAATTCTACCCTCGCCCGAACTAGTTCTGCTCAATCGGGTTATAAAATCTAAAAACTCATTATAATTATTAAATCCACCTTTTAGTTCACCATTTATCTTCCCAATAAGAGCAGCTTCATTCTCAACCAACTGCCCCTTCTCATCATATACTGGCTTCGCGGTTTTCATTATTCTAATAGTATCTAACAATGAAGTGGCTATACTTTCTCCTTGAGCCTTAAAATCTTCCATAGACCTTTTAAAATTAATTTCGTTATACTCCGTTGCCACACTTTGTGCAATAGGTGCAGAGGGGACTAGCTTGTTCCATTGTGCTATAAAACCTTTCATTTGATTGGACTGCTCCTCTGGGTCGCCTTTCTTTTGAAAGCTCTTCTTGATATCTTCTAGCTTTAGTTCATCAAGCATCGCGATGAACTCTTTTACATTTTCTGCACCAGTAATCGTCGGCACAAACGGAGCTGAATATGAGGCGGTTGCAGCCTGAGTTTCACCTAAAGCGATTTGGTCTGGTATTTCTGAGAAATTAGAGACAGTTGTATTTAGAGCATCTAATGAATTTTTAAGAGCAAGATTGCTATCAATAAGCTGATCTTCTGGGTCAAATCCATACACTCCTCCACCAGCACCTATCTTTGTTTTGGAATCCCCAGTTACGGACGGCATGAACCCTCTAACTTCATAATCTCCAAGCAACGGGTCTTTTCTCTCATAAATATTACCCTCATTCTTTGGCACCCCTGGTGCAAAATCAGATAAAGGTGGCTTATCAAATTCATACGCCTCTATCTCTTTATCAAACGCCGTTATCTTTTCTTTCAGCTTTTGTATTGCTAAAGAATCTCTAACTGGTGCCATCTCAAGCTCTTTGAGCTCTATTCGCAATCCCTTAGCTCCATCTACAAGTGAATTGAACGCCTCGGTAATCTTTGCATTAGCATTCTTTACATCCTCGTCATAATTATCATCAAGTGCATTTTGAATATCTCCAGCAAAACTCTCTATGCGTCTTTTATCCCTTGCATAAACCTCATTAAATAATATCTCGCCTTTATCAATTTTTGGCGTTTTTCCTAAATGCTCATCCGATATCTGCACGATTCTCTCGTAATAATTCTCTAAGTCCATCAATGATTTTTTAAGCTTTTTCGCATTCGATATCTCCTTAGCTTTCTCAAAGACTTCTAAGCCTCTTTCGCCTTTCGCATTATGCTCATTGACCTTTTCTTGTCTACCTGCTGCAAATTTATCTAAATGCGCGAATAGACTACTGAACCCCTTGCTTATACCTCTACTATCAAATAATGTTTGTTGGTCTTCAAACCCATGCCTTCTTAAAATAAACCTCAGAGAGCCACTATTTAAATTATTAATGTCTTTTAATACCTCTCGCAAGGAACCCTTTACCATCTGCTCCTCTGGGTTCACCATGTTAATTTTTTGACCCTTCATGCCAGCTACAAGTTCCCTAGCACTTCCCATTATGGAGTGTCCAAGACTGGTATCCATGCCCTCAAAGCTCCTAAAGGAACTGAGTACTTTATCACCATGCTTTTCATATAAATCATCTACATGACTCACAGCCTTTGCCAGTGCCGCGGGGTCTCCAGATAGCATCTCCTGTAAATTGCCATGGTTCCTCTTAAACGCTTCAGTTTTAGCCTCTCTTACTGCCGCCATATCCTCTTTATCATCAGGAGTTAAATTTGCCTTGATTCTCTCAATAGACGCAGAAAAGAATGCTATAAATGGAGATAACGCACTTAACAACATAGGTGATATTTTTGCAAAGCCCAATAATATGCGATCCACAAAAGCAACAGCAATATCACCAAGGGCATTACCCAACCCACTTACGGAGGATGAGTCAATTGATATCATATTAGCCAAGGTATCAAACACTCTCTGAAATGTTTGCAATATAAACTTAGCAGCTTTCGCAAAAGCAGACTTCATGATAGCGATCAAATAATCAAAAAACTTATCATCTCTAATAAGCTTCTTTATAAACGCCCACTCTTGCTGGAATCTTTGCCCAAGACCCTGCCAATCAAAATTGCGCATTCTCTGCATACCTTGCTCCATGAAATCAAGTATGTCTTTGAATACTGGTTTTAGAACCTCTCCGAGCTTGATAAAATTATTCATCGAGGTACGAGTTATTCTGGCAAATCTAAAGCCGAGAGTGTCCATCATTTTAGCAGTAGCTTGAGCTTGCGAACCACTAGGGTCTTCAAGTGCTTCAACCATACCGACAAAATTTGTAGACTTAGCCAAAGTTAAAGCGGCGTTGCCAGCCTCAACTGATCCAAATAAATTACGCATAGAAATTTGGCGAGACTTCGCATAATCCCCAAGCATCTTCACCACATCTACAAGCCGTCCACCTTCCTTTATATACTCCTCAAAGGGTTTTCCACGGGATGCCTGCAAGAAAGCCATATTAGCCTTATCCCCAGTCCTTGATATTTCAATTAAAAACTGCCTTAACTGAGTTGTACCGACTCGAGTCAAAGTACCAGTCGCTGCTAACGCAGATATAGAACCAAATAAGTCATCCAATCTAAGTCCTAGAGACCCAGCTGTTGGTAATATCTGATACATATAATCAGCTAATTCTCTGAAAGTAGTCTTAGACATTGCGACCGACTTAAACATTAAGTCAGAAACATATTGCATATCATAAACTCCTTGACCATAAGAGTTCACCACATTTGTTAAAGCGTCGACCGATGTTTTAAGGTCAGTAACTCCAGCTATCGCAGCCTCTTGTGCTACCTTTAAAAATCCCTCATCTAAACCTTCTGGTGCTACACCCGCAGAGATAGCCTGATACATACCTTTTGAAACTTCTTCTGGCATAATACCAAACTCCTCCGAGAAGGATAACGCATCACGCTTCATCTCCTCAAAGAATGCTCTATTGGCATTTGGAAGCAAGGTATAGACCTCCATCATGTTCTTCTCAAACTTAGAGAAAGCTTTTGCTGATGCACCTAATACAGCAGGCACACCACCTAATATAGTTAAGCCAGCCGTGTTTCCAGCAAAGCTCAATGCTCCCCTTAATGATGCTCCGATACCTCTACTGAGTTTACCTAGCGTCGAGATGCGATCATTCACATCATCCATTGCTCTCTTAAACTGCTTGGTATCAGCAGCGATTCTTACTTGTGCTGTTGCTGGCATATTACATCCTTAATTTTCTATGCTTTCTTATGACATAAACCATCATATCTTGTCTTGCACTTTTTAATGCTCTTGCTTCCGCAAGCCTTCGGTGCTTACCACTTACCACTCCTGGAACTCTTGATTGCCATAAAGCGAAGGGTTTGTTTCCTGTTGTTTTAATTTTTACTTTAGTATTTGGCTTTGCTCCCGAGTGCTTCTTATCTAATGATGGCGTAAATGATCTTGATTTCGGCTTCTCATTGGGTCTCCATTGCTTATATAGCATGGTTGCTTGCAACCACGCAGTGCCTCGATTACTCCTCCATGCGATTGCTTGCTTTTTACTTTTCTTTAAACCTTTAGCTCTCGGTGATACCGCATGCCTTGGGGGTCTTAAAGTGCCTTTACCAGCGGACTCTCTTTGCTTAAACTCTTGCTTAATCTTGGTCTTAGTTGCTCTTTTTTCATACAGAGTCTGACGCATACCAACGACTTTTTTTGCGGATGCAGAACGAGGAGAGAAACCAGTGATGACCTTCCTCATCGTATGCTCAACTAATCCAGCCGTAGCTCTCTTATTTGCCTCTACATATTTCTTAAATGCTCGGTCAAATAAATGTCTCTCAAACTTAACTTTTATAAAGCTACTCATCCTTTAATATAGCCCCAATGTCCTCTACCGCATCGTCAGTCCAGCGAAGCTTGACATCATTGTATTTGTAATAACACCACAGATGCATCCATAGCTCAGCCATGGGCATATTCCAGAATATATCCCTAGCCCTTAGTGCATCACCCTTTGCTAGGGCGAAGCATATCATTAAGAGGGTTGGGGGGTGGGTTGCTTTTTTTTTGGGTCACTTGTTACTAATTCAGCAATACCCTCATCACTTTCCTTCTGATCCTCTCCAGTCGGTTCTACCTTTGGCGACATTGCCTCACTTAACATTACACCAATCTTATCCCCCATCTGAGCAATATTGCCTAGGTCTACCTCATCAGCCCATGCTAACACATCGCCTATGAATTTTAAAGAGCATCCATTCTCATCGACACCCTGACTTTTATCGAAGAGACTTGCACGCACCTCATTAACAGAATGAGAATGGATGTAAAAGAATGCAACCGCCTCAAAGAATGGAACTTCCGACATTCCCCCCGAAGTGATTTTTAACTTAGCAAAATCGCATAAACTTAACGATCCTGCTGTAGGTTTTTTTAACTTAATGCCACCGAAGTCCTCCGCCTCTGGTGCTAACATATTAACTATATCGCTACTCATATTTTTGATGATAATTTTTTATGCAATGCTGACCCCTCATAAACCAACCATGTATTGCTCTTTTTCTTAACCGCTACCTTATATGGCTCTTCTTTTATCTTTGCCACTAAATGCGTATGAGCATGTAAGGCTGACATAACTAAAGCCCAAGGGTGGCTTGGATAGTTTTTATCGAACCAATTATCATCATGCCACCAATCAGCTAGCTCACTTGTGGAGTAAGGGAAGTCATCACTTTGCATCTCAAATGTCCAATGCACGACTTCCCTTCCATCGATATGCCTTATCTTTTGAAAGGCTTCCCCACTAAAGGGCACTCCAAAGGCTGCAAGTGCAGCAGCCAACTGCGTATTACGGGTACTAAATACCCGATGTTGGGACTGATCTGTTCTCAATTTCTACTAATTTCTACTTTTTTAAATTCTTAGTGGTCGTCGTCTCCTCGCTTAAGGTCTTTAGATTCACCGAGACTTACATTGTGATAGAACTCACCAGTTACCTCAAACTTCATGAAATCTTCATTTGAGTTGTCTTGTTTAACTGAAACAATGAGGAGTTCACGATCTTTAGCGTTACCACCAGATGCGCCAGCATTACCGCCTTGTCCTACAATGTCACCGACATAAAGAGCAATAGACTCTTGGGCACCTAAATCAAAAGGAGCATTGTCACTGCATCCAGTGATGGTAGCCTCAAGTTTTGGGTCGCCAACTACCTGCCCTACACTAATTCCAACCTCATTTTTGAGCATTTGGTTGGTTTGAAACGATGATGTAGCTGAGACGGACTCAATTACCTTAAATGATTCCATTTCGGGGCATCCGAATTTAACTTCGGCTGCTTTACCGAATTTCTTTGTAGGTGTATCTGCTGCAAATCCCATAATAAATAAAAGTTAAGTGTTCACAATAGTCAGCTTGTCTCCCTCTCAAATATAATTTCTAGTAATATTTCATTGGAAAAGAAGTCGTTTATGATTTCTGAATTAATTTCCTCTATGCACGCACGAAAGACATTATAGCTGGAACTGCCCAATTCTTTGGTTAGATTATCGGTAGTAAACTGATCCATAATTTGCTGAAAATTTTGTGCCACCACTACACTACTCGTATCAGCATAATGTTCATCATACCTTATAGAGACCAAGCCTCTATAAACATCAGTGAACCCTTTATTAAAATTTTCTGCACTTTGAGTGTGGATGGCGACACATGGAGCTGGCAGGTCATCACTACGCAACCCCTCGACTACTGGTATTCCCAGCCCAGCAGTTTCAACTTTTGATTTTATACGAAGAAATAGTAAGGAGGGTATCATTTCTCATTATACTCCTTTATAAATTTATAACAAACCCAGGCTATGGTGAATAACCCCGCACATATACCGATTGCATGATTCCATTGACCAAGAGTAAAGGTCGAGATTGTGCCTATGACTCCAAAAACTGTAGTATTATCTGTCATTGAAATAGAGATAAATTTCGATAATTATACATGCTATTAAAAAATAAAATAATATGCTCACCTTTTAGGGCTTGGTCCAAAATAAAAGCCTAAAATTCCGCAGAGTGCTGTCTGTCCCATATAGGCGAGGTGTCCAGAAGAAAGATGGATTGGCTCTTGGGAGGAAGGGTAGGAGAGGAGCCCGAAAAACCACTCCGTTCTTCCTTCTCCACTTGCGTTCGTAATGGAGAGAAATTCCGCTTGAGGGAAGATGGTGCAGAGCAGGACGCAAAGACAAAGAGTGCCAACGCCCATAAAAGCGATGATGCGACGGCTAACAGAAACAAACTCTGAATTACCTTGAGAATGGATGCTACTTTGGAGTCTAAGAAAATTATCATTCGCTCGACTTTCTCTCGCAAGCTCAAGCTCATGCTTTTGCCTACGATTCTCGAAAACGAACCCAAATGTACCTTTAAGGATAGCACCCATAGCTGTCGAACCACCTCCCGTAAGTAACATAAGCAAGACTTCACCCATTTCACCTAATCTCTTCCACCTTGTCCCGCAACCGATCTAGCTCTTTCTCAAGATACTTTAATCTTTCAAATTGCTGATGATCTGAAGTTATTGGAGCATCTTGCATTTCCAATAAATGATTTAAGTCTGCTTTAGATTGTTCAGCAAACTTCTCTATATGCATCATTCGTGCCGAAAGATCGCCCAATAATGTGCCTTCATGTTGGACTCGGTCTAAGCCATTATCTAAAGTTGTAAGCTTATTCCATATGACACTATAACCCCAAACCGCAGCGCCAACGATACCGATGACTTTTGCCATAAAAGCAAGGTTTGCCTTAACCTGAACATTCTCGCCAACTTCAGTAGCCATGGCTAGGGTGCATTGTTTTTATATGGATGTGAATTGGGCAGGTCTCCCGCCAAACCCCATTTGTGGGCTAGATACCCCTCCATCTTATCCGAATTAGCTGGGGTTAAATTTTCAGTAAATACTAACTCCCCCCAATCTGCATCACCATATGCAGTATATTTACCGACTCTTACGCTCATTGTGCCAAAACTACTAAGACTATTATTAGTTACACCCGTATTATAGGCTGTACCATTTAACCAAGCTGATTGTGTAGAATTTGCTAGATTAAACTCAGCAGACAACATAACATACTGACTTGTAAGGGCTGTAGTATTACCCGTCATATGACCACCAGTAGTATACCACTCAGCTTTAAAATCGGAACCGAATTGGAATAGAATAACTTGAAGTCCATTTCCAGTTATTGTCAAAAGCGCATCATTTTGATCAGCCTTAGTGACCTTTAATACCATAAAAAACTTATGGACTGCTGTGCTATCAAATGCTATCGGGGTCCAGTTCGTAGCATCTGCATCCCCGTCAAAACGCAATATACTCTTACCATTTTGAGCACTTGCTATAGACTGAACTGTAGATGAACCTTCTGGACTAAGATTGTAACCATTTCCTGATTTATCGTCTATTTGTGTAACCACACCACTTGTGCTAGTGATTGTAGTAGGATCATCTGCATCGAGCCAGAATCTTGTAGAGATTTGACTGGGGTTAAATCCAGAAGAGCCCACAGTGGCTAAAGCCATCTCGTCTGCATATGCTTGACCTATCTCAAACATATCATTTACCCCTGTTCCAGTAGTATCAGGGTTAGTAGCCGTTCCAACATGATTATTAGTATTTGCGTGCCCATAGGCAGCAGAATCTACTATTCCAACATAGTTATCAGCATTTGCTACTGGCGTTAAATCTGTGCCATAACCTATCTTTGTGATAACCACAGGAAGCTCATTCTTGGGTATATCCAATGTAAAATTATTATCTAAATGATCCCTTACATGAGAAATAAGAGCTTGAAGGTCGCTTACAGTAGCTCCACTTTCTCCCTGCCACCATATCATTCCTGCAATGCGATAGGTATATCCAGCGTTTGTTAATTTGCTCAACCCATCAGATATAGCTAACTTCCATGCTCTTAATGCGTCTCCTCTACGGCTTCCAGTAGCAGTTAAGTCCCAATCTGAAAATCCACCAGAAGGATCACTAGGATCATCCACCAATGTGCTTGCACCAATAGCGTGCTTTAATACACCAATGGGTCTGCCTCCTGTTAGATTGATTGCATTCGCTTGGTTAACGAAACCTAACTCAGGTCCAAAATTACTTGATCCCCCCAATGTGGAAGTGCCACTATCCCCCCTTGTATTACCCGCAACCAAACTAGTTGCCCAATCTGAATAATACTGAGTGGAAGAAGCATTTGAAGTATTATCATGCCAAGAAGAGTAAAATATACCATCTTGTGTATAAAGCGCTGAGTCTAACGCACTTACATCTGCATGACCATGTGCATTAGACTGACCAGCGAGTAAATAAATATCAATTGTTTGATCAGATATTTGAGAGTTATCCGTTCCTCTATACCACTTTCCATTGTACCCATAAGCTAGAACTGGGTCAGAGTTTATCGACCCATCCTCTACGAATATGACCTGCCCATTGGTGACAATTAACGGAAGGCTATTCCTTTGGTATATAGTTGGAGGTTGCTCTAGAGCACCTATGCGAGTGCCAAGAGATGTAACTTGGGCGGTAGTAGGCTGAGCATCAAACCATGCTTTTCCATAAGCCTCTACATTGCCTGAGTTATCTACAATCTTTAATGAATCGGGTCCAAGATAAAGGTCACGCACTCTATTTACGGCGCTACCGACATCT
>Ga0208645_1000404_pt1 | contig 47980 bp, 45 predicted proteins | sample VirMetDEL_Sep_01_FD_184519 | JGI IMG/M metagenome (GOLD analysis project Ga0208645, IMG submission 184519) | Aqueous microbial communities from the Delaware River and Bay under freshwater to marine salinity gradient to study organic matter... | ecosystem: Environmental > Aquatic > Marine >... | reverse complement strand
TACGCGCCGGTCGTTGGGAAATGAAATATATAAACCCAAAATTTATAAGTCAATAAAAATGAGCCTTGCTCTACACGGGGTACGTCTACTATCACTGCGTGGGTGGACATGGACCCACCCCCCGTGCTCTACTACAAACATGTTCAGGGCAACCCGGACATACCCCCCTCCCCCGACGGGGGCGGGACACTAACTAACTAACAGAAGCGAGTGAATGTTATGATTACTTTAAATTTTGGTACCACCGTAGTAACCACCGAGTCTTCCGATTGTTTGAACGATGCCGCCGGAAACAAGCTGATGCGCTACGCGCAAGACGCAATTTGGTATAGCGAAGAAAAGCAGGATGAAGCTGTCGGATTCATGACTGATTCCCAACTGGCGCGAATGCTTCGCGGCATCTGTCGAGTAAAGGGTAAGCATTTCGTCGAAGCCGAAATCGAAGGCTTAGAAGATTAACTCGCTCGGGGGCTTCGGCCCCCTTTTTTTTCTTACTATCACTTAACTACTATCACGCGCCGCCGCGTAGAGGCTTGCCGAGCGCGCCGATCTGTGTAGTATTGACTCCAGCTAACACGTGTGGTGTTAGCCAGGTAACTAACTTACCCCCGGAGGTACCATGTTTACTTTCTACGTTACAGTACAGACCGGACTTGAGTCCGTATACGAGTCCCCCCTTTTCTTGCACAAAACAGAAGCCCTAGGGTGGATGCGCGACGAAATGGAGTGCATTGCAAGGGGTCGCGCGGATCTATGGCGACTACTAGGGTCAGACAAGCTACCCGAACTAGTTATGCTAGAAGCGACGGCCGAAAAGAACCTATGACGCACGGGGCTTCGGCCCCCCTTTTTTTTCTTACTATCACTTAACTACTATCACGCCGTTTGTTGCAGAGGCTCGCCGGTGTGCTAGAGTCGGAGTGTGTCTAACAAGTTAGGCACATAACTAACCCATAACCTAAAAGGTGAATGATATGAAAGCTATTGCTAAAGCAGTAAACAAGAAAACCTCAGTGAAGGATATGAACCCCGTCACGCAAGCGTTGCGCCGTGCGGAGTCGGCAGATGATAAGGCGCGCGTGGAGTATGTAGAGGCCGCGCGGATTATCGCAGAGGAGCGCGATCAATCCATTGCGCCGGCTGACGCGCATCCGCAGTTGATGAAACGCGCGAAGGCGATTTGTGTCGCGGATGGTGTGGTGTTCAAAAAGAACACTTGGGAAAAGCTAGGCCGGTTCCTCATTCTGGCTATGGCTGGCGATCTACCCGTCACTGTCAAACGTGCTACCAGCAAGGCCGATTCGGTCGTCACTCCCGCGAATGTCGCGCTCGACACGATTCCGGTCAACATGCTGAGCAAGGCCGCGCAGGAAATCAAGGCGCAGTGGGCCGGCAAAAAGGCGCCGGATGTGCAAACCCGCGCGCCACGTGCCGCGACTCCCGCGCCCAAGACAAAGGCGGATGGCGACATCAAGGCCGCAGTCAAATACTGGCTAGCGCACGCGACCGAGCGCCGATTGTTCGAGGCCGTGCTAACTGAACTGGGGTTCCACCTAGCGCCGAATGAGGCCGGCGCTACCATTGCGGTAGGCGATGGCGCAACCCAAACCAAAAAGGGTAGTGTCAAGACTGTCCGCGCTCACTAAACCAACCCCAACCCAAGGCGCCGAAAGGCGCCTTTTTTTTCAAAATTACTATCACTACTACTATCACACGGTGGAGAGGCGCGCCGGTAGAGTTTCGCATAATGCATTAGCTTTTTGCAGTTTGCGACTGCGCGCGCGATGTGGCTAGAGGCTTGCCGGTTTTACTATCACTACTACTATCAGCCGGTCGAGAGGCGCGCCGAGCTAATGCGTTAGACAGTCGGCTAACACGTTAGCCAGTAGTTGCTGTAACTAGTTGTAGCTACTAGTTGCTGTAACTAGTTGTAGCGACTACCGGCGATTTTCTTGCAACGAACGAGTTATAGATAGGCCAACAACTAGTACAACTAGAATTTCGGAAAAAAGTTAGTAGGCACTATCGCGGAGATGGTTGGCAGAAAGCCAAATAAAAAAGAGTAGTTGTACTAGTTAGTTAAGTTAACTAAAACTAAAGCAAATTATTTCTCGCCCCAATTTTTTTATGCGCACAGCCTTTTCATTTTTCGACCCCCCACATTTTTTCCTCGACTTTTAGTTAACTTAACTAACTAGTTGGGAATACCAAGCAAATCAAGCACTTACCGCCGACCCCACTAGTTGTACTAGTTGTAACCGCATCCGCGCCCCCAATCCTTACTCCTAACAGGTTCAGGGTTGACATAGCATACAGCCTCTGTATACTGGAAACTGTGGGGAGGTATATACTCACCACGGCGGCATCTGCCGCGTTTCATTAACCGGCTAACGCGTTAGCCAAACTGATAACTGTTAGGAGTGTCCAAGATGACTGATCCGATACTAAGCAAAGCCAACCGGCTCGCCGAGCTTACCGCAGAGCGCGACCGCGAAATGGAAAAGCTAACGACTGCCCTGTTGATCCGCAACCTGTGGCCGCAAGCGTTTGACTGCGGCCCCGTGAAAGCGGGTTGGGGCGGCGGAACAATACACGCTGTGGGGCTACACGGCCACAAGGTGCAGAAATACCGAATTACCCGTGGCGATGGCGAGTCGCGCACGTTCGCTTATAACCAAGTACCTAGCGGGTTAGGTGGAGGGCTTGACAATGACTGATCCAATCCAGCGCGCGACCCTTCGCGATATGCGATATTACGTGCGCGACCGCAAACCGTTCGTGAACACGAACCACACCTGCTATGCGCAGTTTACCGAGCATGGCGACTATGTAGTGTATAGCTACGGCGAGCACTGGCCGCTGTTTATCTACCGCAACGGCGTCTGGTACGAGAACGAGGATAAGTACGGCGTAACCACTAGCCGGCATCACTCTGCGTGCCACCCGCTGTACGAGACTGTCGGTATTCCTTGCAAACTGGCTATTGAGTTAGCCAAAGGCTCGCCGATTTCCGATGACGACATTTTGCGCGTGAGCGCACACGAGACGCTGAACGCTGTGTTCGGCCACTACTTTGAGGGAGGCTCTACCCATGACTGATTCAACTGTAGCACCTGTACTTTCGTCGATTCGCAACCGAGCGGTAATTGTGAGTCTGGTATTCAACAAACCCAAGCTATCCGCGAAAGACGCCAAAGCGTCAACCGATGCGGCACTGGCCAACAATGCGGACGCATCTGTGCTCGACACAAACCGCAAGCTCTACCCCAAGCCGCTGATCGCGCCCATCCTCGCGGTGGAAGCCGAGGCACGCAACTACCTACGCGCACGCAGTTCGATGGCGCTGGTTGACGGCGTGTTTGTTGTCAACACTGGCCTGCTCATGGAGGTGCTTCCTGCTCTTAATGAGTTTGAGGTAAAGCGACAGCAGGCAGTGACCGTGTTTGCGCAAAACTGGTCTAACGTGTTAGCCAATGCACAAGCGAGCCAAGGTGGTCTGTATGACGCCACGCAGTACCCCGATGTGTCAGAGGTGGTTAGCCAGTTCAAGATGTCGATACGCACCCTGCCTATCGGTGATCTTGGCGGTGGCCTGTTCGATGACATTGAGTCAGAGCTACGCGAGCAGGTGACTGAGCAGGTCGAGCAGACCACCAAGCACATCATGGCCGGCGCTGTGTCCGAGCCGTTGGAACGGCTGATTGAGTCTGTCATCAATATGTATGACAAGACCAGTCGCGACAATTCACGCGTGCACGACTCGCTAGTGCGATCTCTCAAGGACGTGGCCGACCGTATGCCTGCGCTTAACGTGTTAGGGCTAACGCAGTTGAACGATCTGGCTGCGCATTGCTCGCGCACATTCGACGTGCCTGTGGAAGCACTCAAGCGTAAGGACTCTGCCATCCGTGAGCAGACAGCCAACAACGCCAAGGAAGTGCTGGCCGCGTGTGGCGTTGACCCAACCCGTGCCCAAGGTGCAACTACGCAGGAAATGCGGGAGCTTGCGGCAACGGCGGCTAGTGATATACTAGCTCAAATGGACGGCATGTTTTAGCCGTCTTTGTGTAACCGTGTGTAGCCTTGCTACACACATCTCATTGTGTTTGTAATTAACTTATTAGGAGTAATACCTATGCGTATTGGTGATATGTCTTCAACAATCCAAACCCTCTACACTAACCCGATCACGCGCAAGCGATCCCTGTTCTTTGTCGGCAAGTCCGGCGTAGGCAAATCCGCTGGCGTGCACCAAGCGGCTAACGCGTTAGCCAAGTCGGTTGACAACTGGCAGGGTGTGATCGACCTTCGGCTTAACATGTTCAACGCAACTGATATGTCTGGCCTGCCCGCGCCAGACCTTGAACAGCAGATCGTGCGCTGGCTCCGCAACGAGTGGTGGCCAACTGCTAAGGACTCAAGCGGCATCCTGTTCCTTGACGAGCTTACGTCCGCGCCCAACAGCGTGATGGCTAGTGCGTATCAGATTGCGCTCGACCGTGCGCTTGGCCAGCACCAACTGCCCGAGGGCTGGATGGTCATAGCCGCAGGTAACCGCACGTCTGATCGCGGCGTAGTCAATGCCGTCCCCTCGCCACTGCTCAACAGGTTTACAGAAATCGAGATCAACGAGCACATTGACGACACGCTCGACTACTTCGCTGTCTGTAACCGCCGGCCAGAGGTTATGGCCTTTCTCAAGCAACGCGCCGACTACTTGCACCAGTTCAACAGGGACTATTACGGCAAGCAGTTCCCGACCCCTCGCGGCTGGTTCTATACCAGTGACTTGTTAGACAGCGACTTTCCACCTGTGACCCGTGCCGAGCTTATCAAGGGCACCATCGGTGACAAAGCCGCCACTGACTTTGAGCAGTTCCTGCGCGTGTTTGAGCGTATGCCCGACATTGACGGCATACTATCAGGCAAGTCTGTACCTGTGCCTAGCGAGTTAGACATACGGTACTGCCTTGTCATGGGCTTGGCGGCGCGCGTCACCAAGAAAAATATCCACCACGCCATTGCTTACCTTGACAAACTGCCCAAGGAATTGGAGACCTTGTGCGTCAAGCTGGCGTACCAGCGTGACCCCACGCTGATTCAAGCACCCGTGTTCGCCGACTGGTTCACTGCCAACCAAGAGGTGTTCAAGCGATGATTGTCTACCGCGTAACATGCGGTGGGCGATCCATCTGGGCGACCAGCAAGGAACGGGCTAACGAGTTAGCCAAAACTCTGTGGGAGTTTGAGACTGACGGCGTGCCGTTTGTTGACTCCCTCGACCTTGCCGGCGCTGACGATGTTGTTGACCAACTTAACTTACTAACTGGAGGTGTCTATGACGATCCTACCCCCGCAGACCAGCTATGACCTTGACGCGCTAGAATCGCGCGTTGACATGCTGTCCGCACGTATGACCCTGCGCGAGCCGTTTATCGCTAGCGTGTATACAGCAATGACCCGCAAGTACGGTGTAGACGGTACTGCGTCAACTGACGGCAAGAATCTGTACTTCGGTGCCAGCTTCTGTGAGCCGCTTACCGATGACGAGCTTATGTTCGTGTGCTTGCACGAGGCTTTGCACGCTGTGTTTATGCACATGTTCCGGCTTGACGAACGTAACCCTCGGCTGTGGAACATCGCTTGTGACGCTGTTATCAATTACATGTTACGAGTAAAGGGCTACACTATGCCAGCTGGCGGCGTGTTGCTCGACTGGGTTGACGACTCCCACGATGCCGAGTCCGTGTATCGCAAGCTATGCGATGAAGATGACGGTGACGGTGACGGTGACGGTGACGGTGACGGTGACGGTGACGGTGACTCCGGCTCTACTGACCCGTCCGGCGGCTCTATGCCTAGCGCCGAGACCGGCGGCGGCGGTTGGGACGGCCACGGCGATATGGCTCCCGCACCCAATGCGGCTGACGAGTTAGACGTTAAGGCTACCATTCTGACTGCCGCACGTATGGCCAAAGCCGCTGGCGACCAGTCTGCGCTTATCGACCGTCTGCTTGAGGGCGAGCTTGACCCCGTTGTTCAGTGGGATGATGTGCTCCGACCCGTTATGACTTCGATAGCGCACGATGACTACAGCTACGCGCGACCCGAGCGCAAGTACGCGTCATACAATCTCATGCTTCCGTCCCTGCATAGCGAGGGCTTAGGCTGGCTTGTTGTCGGCTTCGACACTTCCGGCTCTATGTCGGACGAGTTGTGTAGACAGACTGCCGCAGAGATCAACGCCATTGTCGAGGACTGCAATCCTGACGGCGTTATCGTTGTGTACTGCGACACGCATGTACAGCATGTTGAACGGTTTGAGCGCGGCGAGACCGTTGAGTTGCACCCGCGTGGCGGCGGTGGCACCCGCGTCAAACCCGTGTTCGACCACATTGACGATGAGCTTGCTGACGAGCGCATCGCCGCACTTGTGTACTTTACTGACCTGTACACACCCGACCTCGACGAGCTACACGCTCCCGAGTACCCCGTCATCTGGGCGGTGCATAGCAACAGCCACGCTACTGTGCCCTTCGGTGACATTACTGACGTTGTATTTAACTAACTAGGAGTAACGACTATGACTACTGTACGAATCACTGACTCTCTGCGCCACGACCTTACTGTTCGCTTGCGCAACCAATTCCGACCCGCTTGCCAGAAAGCCGTCAATGAGGCTGAAGAAGCGACTCTCGGCTTGCTCAAGCAAAACAAAGCCGCACTGAGCGCGATGTTAGTCGCGCCTTGGGGCGAGCACGCACACTTGCGTGATCTTGTTCCTACCAGCTGGTGCAAGAAACCATCCAGTCAAGTAGGCATCAACGTGTTAGTGCCCGACCCCGACGAGGAAGCGGTGCGCAAAGCTATAGCTAACTTGTCAGACGTTGACGAGCCATCTACTATCAACATGGCCGGGTTCTCGTGGACGCCAAACAGCGACCAAGAGGCTAACGCGTTAGCCGAGCCTGCCGCGCCTATTAACGTAGCTGAAATGGAGCACGACACGGCTTTAAATCCTGTAAGACTTGCGACGCTGGCTGATATGGTGCACACGCTAGGCATAACCGAGAACGATTGCGTTTTGCCGCCTGACACCCCTAATAGCTATTATTGCTACCACATCCGCGCGTGCGATCTGTGTCCCGATCAGAACAGCCTACTCGCGTATTTAGCCACGTTGTATGAGGTAGGCGACTTACGCGCCAAAGCCCATACCGCTGAGTCCGGCCTGATGAAAGTGCTTAACAACGTGCCAAGCGTCAACAGGCTACTGAAAGAGTACCCGCAGTTTGAGCCTGTTATCCCCGATCATATCTTGCGTAAGGTGCGCGAGAAAGTGACGCGTGGCCCTCGCAAACCCGCCGAGCAAGATAATTACGAGGCGATCAACTCTGACGAAATCGCGGCGTTGCAGACCGCCGCTACCTTGTCGGGACTCAACTAAATGCTACCGACTACGCTGACAGGAGAAACGTGGTCGGAGGCGTTCCGCGATATATGGATGGTCGAGTCTTACAACTTGTTTGGGGTAGTGTTGCCAATGAATTATTTACGGTTCAACAGCGACACGTTTATCGGTGAAATCGGGTACAAAGTGCCCGATGAATCCGCGCCCCTACAGAGTGCTGACGGCGAGGCCATCCGTCTATTTACTGTGTCCTATATGTACTTTGGAGTAATGGACGATGACAAACACTGATAAACAGGTAACAGCTAGGCTCAAACGCATTGAGTCTAGGCTGTGCCACGGGTTCGCAAAAATGGGCATTGACGTGACGGTGCCTATAAATAAAGATCGCGTTGCTATTGACGTAGACCCGCAACGGGGTGTAATAATAGTCAATTCACTCAGCGTGACTTTGAGTGAATTGTTCTCCGCAGTGCGTTCCTCTGGCTATTCAGCGGACGAGTGCGTAGAGCTTGATGTGATGTACGGCGGCGAGACCGTCTGTGTTCTTGTAACTAGTGAGGCATTTACTGATGACGTATAAAATAGAGTCAAATGTACCCGTCCCTGCGACAAGCAGAGGGCGCACCCCCAAGTACCCGTTTGCGGACATGCAGATCGGGGACTCCTTCTTTGTCGCTAAAAACATCGACGAGCCTATGGATAGGGTTCGTAACCGCATGTTGGGAGCGTGCATGTGGGCCAAGCGTAAGCTGGACGGCGACCGCCGGTTCATCGTCCGCGCTGGCACTCAAGGCGAGTATGACAACCACGCCGAGGGCGTTCGTATCTGGCGCGTGGAGTAACCTATGACCGAAACGAGGACAGTTTTAGGGAAACGTCCCGTTCAGCTTAGGATGCGCAGGCTTTCGCCGTCCGCAACTTTACCTGATGAGGTAGTAGACTTTTCGCGAGGGCTGACCCTTTGTGCAGACTTAGGGCACCCCTTGCGTTTATCTCCTACGCAGACCGAGTTAGTCACAACAGGTTTGTCGGTAGTCATCCCTACGGGCTATTCCGGCATGATCCTGTCCCGCAAGGGGCTATCTCAGAAACATTCGGTATCAGTTTTGGATGCGCCCACGCTGATAAGCCCCACCTTTACGGGTGAGGTGCGCGTAGTCCTACATAACCACGGACGAAAACCGTTTACCGTGTATCACGGTGCAGAAATCGCACAACTTTTGGTAGTGCCGATCCCAGAAATAAACTTATTTTTAGAGGACGATTATCATGTACACGACCCAGATATGCAGTAAGTGCAAAGAGGAGTGTGGCGTTGTCTACGAAATAGACGCAGAGCCATACGAGTTTTGGGGAGAGAAGGGTGTTCATAAGTTTGAATACCAGTTCAGCGATTGTTGTCGAGCAGAGCTTGAGGAGTTAATCACGCTTGAGGAAGGCGACAGTGGATACGGCGAGGACGCCGCATGAAAGACTTTGCGCCAGTTCCTCAAGAACGGCTAGAAGCCTTTATTGCTAACAAGTATGACTGGAAGTCGCTGTCATCGGACGACCAAAAAGCAATGGCGTTTGAGCTACTGCGCGCGCGGTACTTGTTGCAAAAGCATCTTGAGTTTATGGACAAAATGCTGTTAGACGGCTACTACTCTGACTGGGCGAAGCGTATTCCCCGAGGGGTTGGGCCTTATGGGTGACTGGCAGGTAACGCGGGACGAGCAACAGCATATTGTCGCAGTGCTCCATTGCGCCGAGGCGATAGCCAAGGATTACCGAGAGCCAGTTTTTGTGTTGAGTAACTTAACTTATGTGCGCGAAAGCCGCTTGCGGGAGCACGACAGACCGCTAGTGGTTGAGCGCATTGACCCTTACTTGTATTAAGGAGAATAACAGTGATTAAGAAAGAAAAAGAAATACCCTTGCGGCTAGACCGGCTGGTTAGGTCGGCTACCGCAGGCAACGCGGGGGAGGCGTACTGCGCCTACATTATTGACTGCATGAGCGAGGTGGCTGATCTCAGCGACTGGCCCATAGCTGACATCGACGCTATCTGGGCAGAGGCGGCTAAGTCTGATCTTACAGTGCAGAAGTTTGCCGAAATGAAAATGGCGCAACTCATAGGGGCAGGCAAATGAATTGGGACAAAATTTACGAAAAACTCCGCGATATATTGGGGCACGAAGGCGTAGCGGCCTTGTTCCTGTTATGCGCGCTTATCTCTATCTACTCTATCGTGGAGGGCTAGCGCTTGATCGCTGACTTCGCCACGATTGATTACGAGACGTACTACGACCGCGACTTTTCTCTTAGCAAACTGACAACAGATGAGTACTGTATGTCTAGCCAGTTTGAGGTTGTAGGCGTCTCCGTCAAACCCAGTTTATCCAAAGAACCTATCTGGTTTAGCGGCTCCTTTACAGATACCCAGCACTTTTTGCAGGGCGTCATCGACTGGCCGTCCACCGCTGTCTGCGCACACAACGCGCACTTCGACGGCTTCATCACTACTCAGCTTTTTGATCTCAAGCCTAAGCTGTGGATGGACACCGTACCTTTATCTCGCATGGCCTTCCCTTGGCTAGCGCGTCACTCCCTTGCAAAAGTAGCCGAACACATGGGGCTAGGTCAGAAAGGCACCGAGGTGCAGACCGCTATGGGCTTGCGTAGGGCAGACTTTACTGAAGCAGGACTCGCTCGTTACGCCGAATACTGCTGCAACGACGTCGCGCTTTGTAGCCTCATTGCTTCTAAGTTGTTAGAGACAACACCTGCTCTTGAGCTATATCTTATCGACATGACTACGCGGATGTTTACCGAACCGACTCTTATAGGCGATGCCAACCGCCTGCTCAACTATCATAACAGCGTGCTTGATGACAAAGACGCGCTGTTAGAGCGTGCGCAAATTGGTCGCGACGAGCTAATGTCCAACCCCAAGTTTGCAGAAGCACTACGCAACTTAGGCGTAATCCCACCCATGAAAATGTCCGCGCGGACGGGCAAAGAGACCTACGCCTTCGCAAAAAACGACCGCGACCTGACTGACCTTTTAGACCACTCCAACCCAGACGTACAGTCTCTTGTAGCGGCGCGGCTTGGTGTCAAATCGACGATCAACGAAACCCGCGCGCTACGTTTGATGGAAGCGGCAAGGCGTGGCCCGTTGCCCGTACACTTAAACCATTGGGGCGCTAAAACTACGGGCCGGCTGTCCGGCGGCAACAAAATGAATTGGCAGAACATTCCTGCTCGCGGGACAGGCGCAGAGATACGCAAGTGCGTAGGTGCGCCGCCGGGTAATTCCGTTGTAGTTGGCGACTCTAGTAATATCGAGTTACGAGTAGTGATGTCATTGGCTGGACAAACAGACGTGGTAGACAAAATACGCTCGGGCGTAGACTTGTACTGCGACTTCGCATCTGAAATGTATAACCGCAATATCGTTAAAGACGATAAAAAAGAGCGCATGGTGGGCAAAGTAGCCATGCTTTCTCTCCAATATGGCGCTGGAGCGGCCCGTTTTAAAGAAATGGTGCGGGTGATGGCGGGGCAAGTTATCTCAGAGGCCGAAGCAGAGCGCATTGTTTGGTTGTATCGCTCGCGGCACGACAAGGTAGTTGCGCTGTGGAAGCACTGCAATGATGTGATTTTGCCTGCAATTCAGCGCAGAGATGTGTTACAGTCAGTTGATGTAAACGGTTGGTTTTTGACGACTCATAACGGGTTCTCAATGCCAAACTCGGTGGGGGTTGTGTACCACGACCTGCATCGTGATGCCACGGGTGATTGGCAGTATTGGTCTGCGGGTAAGAAGCAGAAGATTTACGGTGGAAAAGTGGTAGAAAACATATCGCAACACGCCGCGCGGCATATTGTCATGTGGCAGACTGCGCGCATAAACAGGAGATTTCCTGTGGCCCTCAGTGTACACGACGAAGCTGTTTGTGTGGTCACTGATGCACGCGTGGACGAGTGCAAAGAATGGATGCAAGTTTGTCTCCGCGAAGCTCCGCCGTGGTGTAGGGGGTCAATACCCCTAGATTGTGAGGTAGAAGTCGGCAGAACGTACGGAGACGCTAAATGATTGGGGTCGAGTATGTCCAAGTTTCCAATGTCTTACAGCAGGTTGAGCACGTTTGAAAATTGTCCGCAACAGTTCGACTACTTATACGTAACAAAGAATGTACAAGTAGTAGAATCAGAGGCGATGGCCTACGGCACTAGAGTGCACGAGGCGCTAGAAATGTATGCAAAGTCGCGAGACGAAAAGTATTTAACTCGCGAGACAAGAAAGTGGAAAAGCCTGATAGACAGGCTACTAGAAAAGAAAGGTACACACCTGTATGAGTACCAAATGGCTGTAACACCAGAGTTAGAGCCGTGTGATTGGATGGCAAAAGACGTATGGCTACGTGGTATAGCTGACGTGTTAGTGGTTGATGGAGATACAGCATATTGTTTGGACTGGAAAACAGGCAAGGTGCGAGACAATCCTACGCAGTTGCAGTTGTTTGCCTGTATGGTGTTCTTGCACTTTCCCGAGGTCAAGACGGTCAAGACGGCCTTCGTGTGGCTCAAGTTCGACCAAGTTACAGATATGGTGTACAAGCGGTCTATGTTTGATCCGATGTGGCGCAACCTGATGCAAAGGTTCGACTACGCGCAGGAGACCATAGACTTAGGGGTGTTTGAGGCAAAGCCGAGCGGTTTGTGCCGGTGGTGCGCGGCGCGGGACATTTGCCCTTACGGGAGATAGCGTGAAGAACGAAAAAGATGTGAAAGCCGAGGTCAAAAAAATACTAACCGAGTTCGGTGCGTGGTGGTATATGCCGGTACAAACAGGTTATGGAGTAAAAGGAATACCTGACTTTGTTGCGTGTATAAACGGCAAGTTCGTCGGTGTTGAGACCAAGTTTGGAGCTAACAAAGAGTCGGCTTGGCAGAAAAAACAAGGCAACAGCATCCGCGAAGCGCAGGGGCTGTACTTTGTTATCAACGAAAAGAACCTTGACGCTTTACGCCTTTCGCTGGCTGTAATAAAAGGACTCGCGGACGTATGACCGCTATAGTTGTGCCCAACAGAGAAAAGATCGTGCTCCCCAAGTCCGGCAACGAAGGGTTGCTAGAGGTAGTGCCGCACGCCAAAGTCTTTCAGCTGAAGAACGTCGAGTACATTGCTTTGAATCATGGCGTCGAGGAAACTCATGTACTCAGGAACATGGGCATCAAAAACGTGCCTGCGCCTATCCTAAATTACTACGACTGGCCTGCTCGATTCTCTGCGATGGAACATCAGCGCCAAACTGCTGCTTTCTTAGTAGCAAACAGGCGTGGTTTATGTCTCAACGCGCCGGGCACGGGCAAGACTATTAGTACGCTGTGGGCGGCAGACTATTTACTAACCACTAATGTTATTAAAAAAGTGCTTATTATATCTCCATTGTCTACGCTCAAACCTGTGTGGGGTAAGGAGATCATGCAACATTTGCCGCACCGCAGCTTTGAAATACTAACGGGCACAAGGAAGAAGCGCGAGCAGTTGTTGGAGAAGAAGGGCGTCGAGTTCTTTATCATCAACCACGATGGCTTTACGACGATGCCGGATAACTTCAGGGACTTTGACCTTGTGGTGTACGACGAGGCTACCGCGCTCAAGACGCCTAGTTCTCGCCGTTTCAAGCTGTTTGCAAACTACGTGAACGAGGTGTCGCCTTGGCTATGGTTGCTGACCGGCACGCCAATCGCGCAATCTCCTGTGGACGCGTGGGCTTTGGCTAAACTTGTCAACAGCAAGTCCCTGCCTCGCAGTTTTACTGCGTTCAAAGACTTGACCATGCAAAAGGTGTCTCAGTTTAAGTGGATACCAAGGCCCGAAGCGCTAACCGTATGCAAAGCCGTGCTACAGCCGTCGATACGATTCGACCTAGCCGAGTGCAAAGATTTGCCTGATACAGTTTACGTACCCCGCGAATGTGCCTTGACTAAGGTGCAGGCAGAGGCGTATAAAGAGCTACAGGAAGAAGCCTGCATTGCAGGAGCCGACATATCGGCGGCTAACGCGGCGGTGCTTTTTCAGAAGCTACTCCAAGTGTGTTGTGGTGTGGCTTACAACTCTGATGGTGAGAACGTGGAGTTCGATGACTCCAGCCGTATCGCTATGTTAGAGGACATTATCGCGGAGGTCGGAGACAAGTGCATTGTCTTTGTTCCGTTGCGCGGCGTACAACAACGGTTGTACAAGCTACTACAACAAAAGAAGTTAGATGTAGCTATGGTTAATGGTGATGTAAAGAAGTCTGAACGTGATGATATTTTTTATAAGTTTCAGCACACAGACAACATACAAATACTCTTGGCTCACCCCAAGGTGGCGGCTCATGGCCTGACCCTTACGAAAGCGAGCAGTATTATATGGTACGCTCCTATATACTCGTTGGAGATGTACGAACAGGCTAACGCCAGAATACGGCGATTAGATACAGAAGGTAAAACTGTTGTTTACCATCTGGGTGCTACTAATTTTGAGTTTGAGTTATATAACCGGCTCAAAAATAAACAGAAAGTCTTGACTGACTTTCTTAGTATGGTGCGTGGTGTTAATGATTAGGAGATAGTGATATGGACTTTGAAAAAGCCATCGACAAATACCTGACCTTACGCAAAGAGTGCGACGAGATAAATCGCAACGCGAAGGTCGAAGTGGGTAAACGCAAAGAAGTTATGAAAAAGCTGGAGGCGTGGATTTCGCTGAAGGCTGACGAGGCGGGACTCAAGACGATCCCGACCCAGCTGGGGACGGGGTACTGGTCTACCCACCATACGTGCACCCTAGCTGAACCCGAGAGTTTCTTTCAGTATATCAAAAGCGAAGACGCTTGGGATTTGCTGGAGAAGCGCGCCAGTAAAACGGCGGTGAAGGCGTTTATAGAGGAGGAAGGTGCACCACCTCCCGGCGTCAATTTTAGTAGTTACATGGTTTTTAACGTACGTGAACAACGGAGTAAGTGATATGACTAGTCCCATGCAAGTACCAGACCACATTGCCGCGCGCATGGCCGCGCGTCGAGATAGTGGCACTCGTTCGTCCATTCTGGATGCAGTAGTAACGGAATCGGGCGCGTCTCTCCCCCGCATCTCTATTAAAGCCGCGAAGTATCGGCTGGTCGAGGCCGGTGTAGAGACTCCTGTAGGCAACACCTTAGACGTAGTGATTGTGGGAATTAACCCCAACACTAGTAAGGTTTTTTACTCTCAAGCCTATGACGGCACCGAGCAACGCCCATCGTGTTCTAGCGATGACGGCGTTAGACCCAACGCGGGAGTCCCTGACCCAGTGTCTGACTCGTGCGCGCTGTGTCCTAATAACGTGTTAGGCAGTAAGGTCAATCCGTCTGGCGCCAAGAGCAAGCTGTGTTCTGACCAGCGGCATTTGGCTGTTGTCCCTGCGGCTGACCCCAAGAAGGTCTACCAGTTGACGCTATCTGTGTCGGCGATGAAGCCTTTGCGGGAGTACTTCAAGCACTTGCAGAACTACGGGGCGGTGCCAGAAGAAGTCGTGACCGAGCTAGGGTTTGACGATAACGCCAGCTTCCCGCTCGTTACCTTCAAAATGAAGAACTTTCTGCCGGAAAAGGCGTTGCCTACCATTGATTCGATCACTCAGAGCGACGATGTGAAGGCCGCAGTACGGCTGATTCCCCCACCCAACACGCCTGCACCGGCCATACCCTCGCCGGATACGGGTGCTCCCAAGATTGGCGCTCCTCCCGCAGAACCTGCGGAGATTGTGGTGCCGAACTCCGCAGAACCTGCGGAGGTCGTGGTGCCGATTACGCCAGAACCCAAGCCCGAACCTGCGCCAGAGCCAGAGGCGAAGAAACAGGAAGCGGCACCGGAGAGCTTGTCTGAATTAGAGGACGCATTGGACAGCTTATTTGATTAGGCTCTATACTGACCCCCCGTACGCGTACCGTGCGGGGGAGCACAAGTATTGTGGGGGCGTATGTTAACGTGTGATTTTTTCAGCACCGTCTTGCCCGAAGAAGGTACTTACGTACTTTTCGTGCAAAAGCCAGACGGTAAAGGATGGAACGAAAACCATAATTCTATTGAATCTCTAACTGACGCCGCGCTAGGCTACGACAAAACAGATGCCACTGTTTATTTCGCGCTAGGCACGTTTGTTGACAACGTAGAAGAAGATGGGACTGGACGGCTACGCGCGAGGCGCAAAGCCGTGTTTGCAGACAAATTCAAAACTCTCGCCGTCGATATTGACGTAGGGGGTAAGTACGAAGACGCACGCGAGGCGGCAAAAGATTTGTTGCGCGCGTGCGCAGAAGTAGATTTACCTAAGCCTTTGTTCGTTAAGTCGGGCAAGGGTGTACACGCCTATTGGCCAATGACTAGCGCTATATCGGCAAGGCATTGGGAGCTTATGGCGCGAATGTTGCGTGCCGCATTAGCGGCTTGCGCTGTGGACTTTGATACGTCAAAGATTCACGACCCTGCGATGGTGTTGCGTCCTGTGGGAACGCGACACAAGAAAGACCCGACAAACTGGCTAGAGGTAACAGCCGCAAAGCCTATCGACTTGATAGACCCGCGCACCCTAGCCACCGCGCTAAAGCCTTACAAGGACTTAGCTAATACTACGCCGTTACAGCGCAAAGAGCGCCGGTCGTCCGTATTAGACGCGTTTAATGAAGGCAATCGTACACCTGTGGTGTTGGAATCGCTAAAGGGTTGCGTGCAAATCAGCGCGTTGCTGGAGTCGCAGGGTGCTAAGGACGCGCTTGGTAACACTCCACAAGAGCCTATGTGGAGAGCTAGTCTCGGAATCGCAAAGTATGCGGAGGACGTAGACGCGGCGATCATCGCCTTGGCTGGAGGGCACGAGGATTTTGACTTCGCAGACAGCAAGCGCAAGCTAGAAGGGTGGCAAGGAACGGGGCCGACGACGTGTCAGAAGTTTGACGAGCTTTGCCCTAACGTGTGTGCAGTATGCCCCCACTTTGGAAAGATCAAGTCCCCGGCAGTGCTTACGCAAGGACACACTGAGCTAGTATCCGAAGACCCCAAGACCGGCGCGACTGTCGCAACCGAGCTACCTTTCGGGTATCACATAAAAGACAACCACTTGTACTTTCGCCCCAAGGACTCCAATGAAGACACGTTCGTTGCGCCTTACGCGCTGTGGGTAGTTGGGCGCGTTGCCGATGTAGAGGAGAGTCAGCAGAAAGCTAAGGTTGCAGTAAACCTTCCCATCGAAGGCACAAAGGTGGTAGATGTAGACGTGACGGCTATAGCAGACGGGGGCCAGACTCTTAGCAAGGCGCTGTCGCTAAAACAAATTTATGTTAGCGGGGACACTACGAGGCTAAAAAGTTATCTAATGACATACCTAAGAGAATTGCAGAAAGCCAGCAGTATCGACCATTTCTACCGGCACTTTGGGTGGCAGAAAGATGGTTCGTTCTTGTCTGGACGCGGTGTACACGGCAGGGACGATGTTGACCATATCCATTTGGAAGGCGCGGCGTCTGAGTTCCAAGAGTTCCTTGCCCCTACGGGCGATGTATCGAAGTGGGTGAAAGCGACTAAGCTGTTTGCGCACAAAGAGTTAAAGTACCACGGCGGCTATTTCCTGATGATGCTAGGCGCTCCGTTGCAGGCGGGGTCTAACATTGCAGGTATGTTTGTGAACGCGTACTCGCGCGACTCGGGTTCGGGCAAAACGCTCACGGCTCGGTTCGGGCTGAGTGCGTGGGGCAAGCCGTCAAAACTTATCCGCACAGTCAACGATACGGATAACTCGTTATACAAATCGTTCGGTATCACCAGCAGTTTCGGCGCCTACATTGACGAGTACACAACCGTAGACGTAGAGCGTGGGCGCAGGCAAATCTTTACGTGGCAAGAAGGTAGAGAGCGCACACGTCTGTCGCGTTCCGCAGATGGTTTTAGAGAACAGGCGTACTGGAACATGCCTATCTTCGCATCATCTAACCGGGACATCCATGAGATGCTTAATATGCGTATCTCGTCAGAAGCAGAGCAGTTGCGCGTGTTGCAGTTGCCGTTTCCGCGCACAAAAATCTTTGAGGACAACGCGGATTTTGGCTACCGCCTCACAGGACTGCTAGAGGATAACTACGGGCTAATCGGCCCAATGCTCGTCGATGAAATCATCAAACGCGGCGGTGCAAAAGAAATATATGAGCGGGCGTACATTCGCTTCGCTGACAAATACCAATTCAAGTTCCTTGGGCAAGAGCGGTTTATAAACTCCGTGATCGTGTGCGCGGACGCTATAGGCGAGATTGCCACAGACTTAGGACTCATTGAGTTCGACTACAAGAAAGCTGTCGATAACGTGCTACAGGCAGTTAGACGCCAGCGCGAGACGATGCGTGAAACCAAGCTAGACAGCCTCGACGTTGTGTTCCAGTTCTTAACTGAGAACGCAGATAAGATCGTGCACTGGCGAGAGGATCACGATGGTGGTGGAGCAACCAGAGCTTATGCTTTGCCTGCGCCTAAAGTAGCGGTCGCCAGAACCGAGTACGCGTACGACAAAGACGGCAAGCTGATCGGCGGGGGGCTATATATAAACAGAACCACCTTCCGAAATTGGTGTGCACTTAATGGAGCAGAGTATCGTTCCGCAAGAGAGGGGCTAGAAGATATGGGCATTGGCGTAAGCGAGCCGCGAAAGACTCTGTTCAAGGGCGTAAGCGGAGCCGCATCTTCTGGTCAAACTTACTGCGTAGCGATAGAGGTGCAGTCGCACCCACGTCTAATCGAAGCGGCTGAAAGCACGCAACCGGGGGCGATTAGTTGTAAACCAAGGCTCGCGGTGGTGTGAGTATGGGTGCTGAGTCCGATGCACCGATGTACAAAGGTGTTTTTCCCTTTTCAAAAATCGGATTAGTCCAGAATACACTCCTAAAGCTGACCTAGCCCCATCAGTGGACGAAGCGGGGCTTTACGCCATACGAGCGTTGCGGGTACGTTTGAAGCTACGGTTTTTCTTGCGACTCGTAACTTGAAGGTTACTGCGGTTATTACTTCCGCCTTTGGCTAGAGGCTTTTTATGGTCAACATCTTTGCCGTCGCCTTTGCGAACCTTGCCGGCTTTTTCCATTTGGCGGCGCGCGCTGTTGCGCTTGGCACGCTTTTTCTTTTGTTCGCTTTTGCCATGATAATTTGCGTATTCGCTCTTGTAGTTACGGGGCATGTTGATTCCTTAATCAATAATACCTAGCTCTGCGTTTAGCGCCTCTATCTGCCGCTGATTCAACTCTAGCATCTCGCGGTAAATGGCGTCTACGTTCGGGTTACCCCTACGTAGTTCGGAGCGAAGTGCCGCAGACCGAGCACGTCCGTACTCTCTGCGCAGGTTTCTAATCTCCTGCGTTTGCTTGTACTGCTGTTCGGGCATATTTACTTGGCGCACGTTGACGCCGAGCAAGCGACTTATCTCTACCCACGCGTTAGGCTCAGAGCCTAACGGCCCTAGCTTTTCGCTACTCAGTACTCCTAACTTGTCTCCAGTTCGCCTGCCACTCGCGATAAATTGCGGCAGCATGTCGTTGCCCACATACACAAACTTCTTCCAAAAGTTTTCTGCGGCGGTGTCTGTGACGCCTGCGATCTCTTGTCCTCGGAACGGGTCGTAGTTATTGAGCGCATTAAAAAGCGTGTACAGTGGGCCAGCTGGCGCTAGCGTCTGCGGGACGCCCGTGTTCGCAAGGTTGAGCACATCAGCCAGTGGGATCATACGACCGACGCCGAAGTACACTGGGTTGTCCTCGTCTCCAAACGGCATACGAATGTAAGAAGGCACGCCCGGTACGCCCCAGATGTTGTGTTGCATGTAATTATCTAGGAGTAGTCGGCCTTCTTCTTCGTCGTCGTCTCCAGCCATAGATGTGAACACGCTGTTCAGTACGTGTACGGCGCCGAGCGTTGCGGCGGCTTTCCACGGCTTTGTAAGCATCAACTTAGACAGCAGAGGGATCATGCGGTACGGCCACGCCACAAACGGCAGTACTGAGTTCCGCGCGGCGACGATCCACGGGGCGGTAATCGCGTAGTCTACAAACGCTTCTTTGGCAAACCGTGCGGCTTCGTCTTTATCAGCGGCGCCAATGCCGCCCTTGCGCTCCCTGATTTGCTGGATGCGCGTCATGTACGCCGCGAGTCGGAACACGTTATCTTGGTTGCTGTAAATATCGGCAAGCGCCGCGTCGCCCTTTCTGATGCCGGCGGCTAGGGCGTCGCGGCCAACGGCCAGCTTAGCGAAGGTGCCCTCCATCTCCGTAAGCACCGCCACTAGGTTGCGGATGCCGCCGTCTTTGCCTTTGTAGTTTTTGCCGAGCGCGTCTAAAGACGTCTGCGCGTCTCTGCTCACTTCCGCCACGTTAAACGCACCGAGAGTAGCGCCGGACGTCATAAACTCCTCGTACAGCTTGAGGTCTTGCCCAGTCAGCTTGCCGCGAGCGCCGTTTATAATAAGTTGAGCGGCTTGTGCGATATTGCCCGCCGGTAAATCGTGATAGTACGAGAGTATGACGTTGCCCATCACATTGTTCATGTGAGCGACGGGGCTGTAGACTGTCTTAAACTTCTTCCACGTACGCATAGCGGTACGCGCTACGCCTGCGTCTACCAAGGCTTCTTCGCTGAAGTAATCCTCCATCGACGCATACGCAGGGCCAGCCATCCACTTACCTTGCAGGTCACCCCACTCAGAAGCGTCCTCGGGGATGCGAACCCACGTTCCCGGTCGTCTCGCCTTTCTAAGAAGCTCTTTGGGGTCCATCGCTTTAGAGCCAGCGTCTAGTAACGAGCCTTTTGGAATTTCCTCGCTCGATTCTTGTTGGATTTTCTTTAGTTCCTCCTCATCTAGTATCCACTTAGCGTCCTTTAAGCCTTCTTGCGCTACGAGTGCCGCCGTGTTCATACGAGCACCTTCAATACGGCGCGACATATCCTGCATGGTTGCTGTGAGCGAGGCTACAACCTGTACAGGGTTGCGCTCTGTGCCCATCTCCTCCACGGTTCGGCGGCGAGACATACGTACGTCGGTTTGGGATAGCAACTTTTCGGTTCTGTAGGGCAAAAGGTCGTCCATGTCAGGTACGAGGTTTTTGCTCCTAACAAGATTTTCGTCAATCCCTTGTTCTACAAAGTACGTGTCCCCGGTAGCGGCGTTGTACATTTTGTAAAAATCGCGGCCCGGCTTCAGACTGCTGAGTTGCTTGCCGTTCTTCGTAATAACCCAGTCCATAGACTGCGTGGCTGTTTTAAAGTTCTTAGCTCTAGCGGCCTCTGAAATACCTACGTTGCCCGCAGCGCGATCAATCATACGGCGGTAGCGCGGGTTGTCGGACAGCGCAAGTATGTCGTCTAGCGTGAAGTCTTCCTGCCCTTCGCGCATAACGCGCAGGCGCTTGGCTTCTGACAGCAGTTCTTCCATACCGGCCACTGTCTTCTTTACCATATCTACGTGCGCAGGGTTGTTTAGCGCTTTGGCTAGCTTATCGTCGTCGCGCTCACCAAGGTAGTCAACCAGCGCCTGTTGCGCGTTTGAGTCCATGCTCCGCAAAGTCTCATAGGCGGCATACGCTGTAGCCGACACGTTTTGCCTATTGCGCGCGTACTCGTGGAGCAAGTTGCGGAATTGCTCGGTCGTGCCGTATTTATCTACGACACCAACCACTACGGCGCGGACAGCGGCAGACAGCGGGTTCTCTTGGGATACGAAGTTGGCAAATTTGTCCGCCGACCATTTACCCAAGCCGTCCACTAACTGCGCCCACGTCTCTTTCCCAAACAGTTGTGCCACGGCGTTCATAGTGGTGCGACCTAGTTGGTCAAACACAGTAAGGTCTTGTCTGGTTTTGCGTTTAGCTTGCGGCACGGCTGTTTCTGCTTTACCCGCCGCTACCTCGTCAAATCGCGCTTGCTCAGCTTCTGCCGCCGCATCTTGCCGCCTTTTCTTTTCATCTTCTCTAAACTTATTAGTGTCCTCGGTGACCTTTTCACGGCCTTTGTTGCTTTCTGCGGCCTTTTGCTTGGCGCTCTGCGACTTCGCCACCATGTCAGGGGGTAGGTTATTGAAGTCTATAGCGGCCTTTACTGCGGCGGGTTTGCCTTTTTTATCGGCAGAGAACGCGAACGCGGTCAACGAGTCATCGGACCGAGCATAAATGTTACCCAACAATGAAGACGTGGCGTCCATGTAGCTGGACAGCATGGAGTTTTTCACGGCTTTGATGCCTAGCAGTGCCTTTATTCTCGTAACAAAAAACTGCCACAAGTTTTTTGCCCCGCCTGCTTTAGCCGCCTTTAGAGTTGCTTTGTCTCGTATAGGGGTAGCGGCCATAACTTTTTGGAGCGTAGCATCGGTCATGCCGTACGCTACAAACTCGTCAAGGCCGGGGTCAGTCGCGCCGTAACTAGCATACCCTCTCCCTTGGTACTCAGCCGGGTCGGTCTCGCTTATTATGGTATATAGCTGGGATAGTTCTTCCGGTGAAAGCTCAAGTGTTGGGTTTAGACCTGTTCGGTCAAACTTCAGCTTGTCCTCAACTATTTTGAAGCGGCTTTTAAACTCACTCCTAAACTCACTCCGCAAAGCGTCTAACGCGGCGATAATCTCTGGGTCGCGACGTTGCCTAAGCGCGCCTAGCGTTACAGCGTGCATAACCTCGTGCAAAACGATAGCTTCGTTTTGGCCGTCTGACGCTAAAAACATTGTGTACTGCGCGCTACCTACAGCACGGGGCTGAACCAACCCATACGCTTCGGCGCTTTTTGCGTCTACGGGGCTAATAATAAGTTCTATGTTGTTAAAGAACCCGTTGCGCTCACCTATTTTTAGTAAGTGGCCCGCCAGCAATTTGGTGGTAGGCGAAGGCGAGACGTCTCTATAGTGCGCAAGCATAGCGCCTACAGGTGTAGAGGCTCTTTTTTCCGCTAAACGCTGGTCTATCAGCTTAGCCAGTCTAGGCGTGTTAGTTTTGGCAACGGGTCGCCCCGAAGTCGTTTGCCCTACTACGCTGTTATACCCGTAGGTTACCTTCTCGTCAGGGGCAATGCCCGGCACTTCTATCGCTTGGTCAACCGCGTCTCTAGTTTGGGTTCTTTCTGGGCTAAAGTTAAAAAGCTGGCCTTCACGATACCGCCGGTTATAGATGTGGAATCTAATCGCGGGGGACGACTCATAATTCGACCCTTTGGTAACCGAAGTGACCTCACCCTGCGCCCTTTGCGTATCGCGTTTCATCAGCCACTGAACTACTCGCAGGTTGTTTCTACCAACCAGCTGTTCTATTTCATCGATCGCGTCGGCGATTCTCTGCGCACGGGCTTCCAACGAAATCACGCCAAGCCCAGATTTCTCTGGTGGAGTGGACACTACACCTCGGACTAAATCGGCCTGCGCGTCTAATTCCTCGGGCGTAAACGCTATGTCTTGTTCAGCGGCAAAGTCTGGCCCCGGTATCGACCTGTTCGGCTCTAGCTCATTGGTTGCTCCGACTTGAAGCATGCGGGTACTAGGGTAGACTTTAGTGAACATCTCATACGACGTCGTAGCCCTGTGCAGTTCTTCAAACGCCGCTACAAGCTGTCGGCTTTGCGCGTTGTTGTCGGTGTCCAGCCATTTATTTATGGCGTTCACCAGATTTATAGTATTGCGGACTCCTCTCTCGTTTTTGTCGCTTGCGGCTCGACTGGCTTCGGCGGGGGTGATGCCTCTCGCTAAGTGCGCCACAGCTTTAAACATGTCTGGCGTCATCAACTTCTTCTCTATTACGCCGTTAGTAGTAGTGCCGGGGTCGCCATACACCTCGTCTAGCGAATTAGCCATCGGCGTACCGAACGCTTCTTCAAAGTTCGTGCTAGTCAGCCTACGGCCTAAATTAATCAACTTAGGCTTAACATCTTCTGCCTTAGCCTTGGCTTTTACCGGCGGAATAGTGTCGCTTTCTTCTAAGTCAAGCGAGTCAAATATGCCGTCAAAGCCGTCCTCAACCGCAACCTTTTGCGTAGGTTGGTCTGGCGCGGCTTCTTGTTGCGCCGTGTCTTGGTCTATAAATTCAGCGGGAGTCACCGGCGCGGCTTCTTGTTGCGCCGTGTCTTGGTCTATAAATTCAGCGGGAGTCACCGGCGCGGCGCCTTTAGGGTCTGTGCCACGAAAGTCGGGTATAGCTCCCTGCTCTACGTACGTTTTAAACGCATCGCTGTTTAAAATTGTCTGCTTGCGGCTGTTGCTGAGTACAGATGTGGGTAAGGCTTCTAGTTCCGCCGCTGACTTCACGTTGAGCACGGCGTCGATAGACTTCTTGCCTATGCCTTTTATGCCCTTGAGTTCTGTTTCCAGCGTAGCACGCGCGGCTTGCCTATCTTCGGCACTTGCTTCCGCTCCTGCCGCCGCCTGTTGCCGAGTCTCAAAATCAACCCCTTCTGCGTCTTCACGCCGTATAGCGGTAAACCCTATCGTCGGGTTTTCTCTAGTGCCGCCACCTGTTCGGATAATGTCGAAGTCCGCCGCGTTGTCGCCTCGACGGGTCAGGGCTGCTTTGGCGGCGCCTTCTGTTTTAAATAGCTCTCCGCTCTTGGTTCTTACGCCCTCGCGCTTGGCACGGCTAAGGCGCTCTACTTCCTGCCCCGCCTCTGGGAGTTCGGTGGTTTCTCGGCGCGTGGGAACGTAGCGTTCGGGGACAGGCTCGGGGGTGGCGCCGCGAAGCCCAGTAAACCCTGCGCCCATAGCAGAGCCAAGGAGAAGCCCGCCAGCCGCCGCAGAGCCTAACCCTTCGGTTATGTCTTCGCCAAGGGCTAAGTTCGTTATAGCCTGTTCTGAGAGCGACTGGGGCAGTTCTTCAAACACACCCTCGCGGATGCCGCCCAGCGCCATACGGTTCAAAAGCCGGCCTTTACCTGCACCGGCTCCGCCTACAAGGGCGATGTCAATATCGCCAGCTTGCTCTAGCCCTCGACCCACGGCACCCGTTAGCCCTTGCTGTTGGGCCATTTTGCCGATGAGTCGGTTGCTTCCCCCAGAGATTAAACCGGTAGCGATACCAGCGGGGATACCCGCTAAACGCTGAAAGTAATCGCCCCCTTCCTCGCCAATAGCGCCAGCGGCCAGAGCACCTGCTACGGTGCCCTCGGCGATAGCCGCTCGCGCTGGAGCAGACAACTTAGGAGCGGCAGCGCCAAGTCCTAGACCTACTTGTCTAGTGGCGACTAGAGCCGGCAAGGTTTCCACAAGAGCGCCCACGCCCAATGCTGGGTCGCGTGCAATAGCGCGGAGGTACGTCCCCGCGTCATCGAAAAACCCTTCTGTTTGGGCTAGCTCTTGCGCAAGCCTCGCCTGTTCTGCTTGCCTTTGCGGAGAGTACAGGGCTTCGCCCATACCCTGCCTAAGCTCGCCTATCCCTTGACTAACCCCGCCCAAACCGGGAACCAGCCCAGCAACGCCCTGCGGGATGGCGGCAATCCCACTAAGGAAGTCTACTCCTAAATCAGAGACGCGCCTAAGCCCTGCCCCTTGATCGGCAAGGTCGATTGCTTGGTTGTAGTCGGGTCGGAGGGGCGCCAGCAGGCTAGACCCGCGTGCAATCTCCTCGGGAGTCGGGTTTAGTAAGGACATTAAGCATCATCCGCCATCATCGCTTTTTCGACCATCGCTTTAATAGTCTTCATGCCGTAAAACCGCACGGCTTCCGCAGGGAATACATAGTCGCCCGTGTCTAGCCCAGCCGTTTTGCCTTCGGCTGTGGGGTTCTCCATACTAACTTCGCCGCCCTCGGCAAGCCGTACTCTACCCGGCTCGGCGTATTTTTCCGGGTCTAGTCCTAGCATCTCCAGCAGGTCTCTAACTCCCTGCGACCGCCCGAAGGGGTCTTTGTCTTGACCCGTCACAGAGTCTCTAGTCAAATTTAAGTACGTTTCGAGACCGCCTATATTGGCTTGCGTTACCCCTAGGTTGTTAGCAAGGATGTTACCCAGCTCGGCCACATCCGTAGCCCTCTGCTGCAAGCCGGCATTCGCTAGAATCTGCGCCAAATCCCGTTGCATCGCGTTACGGTCAACGCCAGACTTATACTCAGCCTGCCCAATCTCCTCGGCTAGCCGTGCTTCGTCGAGCGCCTGCTTCTGGGACAACAACCCTTGGCGCCCACCTTCGCGGACGCTATCTGCGGCCAGCGCCCTAGACGCTTGGCGGTCTTGAATAGCCATTCTGAGCAAGTCTGGCGTAACAAAGCCGACTTGGTTCATGCGGTCGTAGAAATCACCCTGCTTAGCGGCCCGCTCCATAGCCAGATTCTCGCGCATAGCCTGCTGTCTGTTAGGGATATTGATAGCCGTACGGCTCTCGTAGCGGGGCATAAACTCGGCAGAAGACGCGAGGTCAATAGCCCTGCGGGTCAAATCATCAGCCGAGTACTGAGGGGGCGTAAAGGCAAAAGTTCGGGCCACACTGTCTTTTATACGCTGGTCCCTATCTATACGCTGGCCCATATCGGGCGAATCGTTAAGGTTTGTATTTTGCAACGGGGCAGTGTCAGCCTTACCCGCAGGGGCTGTATCCGCAGGGGGCGCAGGGGGCGCAGGGGGCGCAGGGGGCGCAGGGGGCGCAGGGTTCCCCCTTTGGTTAGCACGAGCGCGCGCTATACCGCTGTTATTGCTAGAGTTAGTGGGGATGCCTAGCGCCTGTGTAAGCGAAGCTGCTTGTTCCCTCTCTAGTGCCGGGTTTCTAGCCATTACCGTTTACCTCCTGTCCACGAGCGCAGGGGCGCACGGGGCGATGTGCGTAGCAGATAGTCCATACGCTTAGCTTCCAGAACGCCAAGCTCCCAGCGCTGCATAAACGTCGTCGCAGTGCCTACGTTGTTACCATCTACATCGTTAGTGATAAGTGCTTTGTGTGCCGCGAAGTCCGCGAGCAGCAACTGCCACTCAGCAGGGACAACCGGATCGTCGCTAGCGCCAAACCCTTCTTCGGGCAAGGCGGCTATAATTAAATCTACAATGTACGCGGCATCTGGTGTGGGGTAAAACGTAACATTGCGTGTGGGAAAACCAGTAACATACCCCGTAGGCTTACCCCTAGCACTACGCAGATAGACAGTACTGCTTGGCGCAGTTAGCCGGTCTACAGGCGTGTCGTCTATGTGTGCGAAGACAACCTTTAGTGTGTTTTCTGGTAACGCGTAGGTGCTGGAGTCCGCAGCTGTGGTCACCGACTCCTCTACTACGTTCAGGTGCGTGCGCATACAAAATAGCCGCTCCGCCTCTTGCAGAGCGGTTAGTAGGAAGTCGTCTGACCAAAGATACGGCTCAGTAGAATCAGCCAACAACGTGCGTGTATACGCGATTAACTCTGAGCCGGTCATGTATTACTCCTCGCCAAAGAGAGAGTCTAGGTCATCCTCTGATTTTACTTCAGATTCTTCCTCAACGATAGGCTTAGGCTCAGCTTTTGGCTTAGCTTTAGCTTTTGGCTTAGGTGCAGGGGTAGGCTCCGGCGTAGGCTCGTCTTCTACCTCTACCATATCTTCTCGGGTCGCTAATGCAGCGGTATAGATATACAAATCACCCGTTTTTTCGTGTCGAAGCATCTTAGGCATAATTCACATTCCTTAATAAAAAGAGGGGAGCATAGCTCCCCTAAAGAGTCCCACAAAACGGACCGATTAGCCAGCAACGCCGCACATAACGGCGTGGGCAAAGACACGAATCTTCATTGTGTCGTGCGCACCAGCAGTGGGGCACTCAATGTCGATGGTGTCGTCAGCGGAATAGAACTTGCCGCCAGCACTGGCGAGCGCACCAGCGCCGAGACCGATAGCCCCAGCAGTAGCGACGCTAGCCGCCGCAACCCAACCGTCTACGTCAGCACCGTCGCCGATGTTGACAGTTTGAGTAGCGTCACCGTTGATTACCTCGTACATAACGTTCAGAACCAAGGTACCCTTGGGCACTTTGATTACTTGTACTACATCGTTAGCAGCAAGGTTCAGCAAGGAGGCGTCAAAAGTACCATCCAGTACAGTTACCGCAGGGGCGCCAGCAGCATTGCTACCGTTGCCGTCTACGATCAGTGCCCCGTCAGCGCCGGGGTAAGCGTTATAAGTCGCCATAGGTCAGTCTCCTTATCCCTTGTAAGCGTAAGCAGCGGTGAGAGACTTGCCGTCGATAACTTTGTAGCCATAAACTTGCAGGCCACGCATGATGTTACCGAAAGTAGACTCTGCGCGCAGAGATTCAGTCTTGGTCAGCTGAGAAGCAAACGTCAGACCGTTCTTTACGCCCGCGATGAAGTTAAAGGCGTTGTTGCCGCCGTCAACGACTTTAGGCAGGTTGTTGCTCTGATAAATCTCAAAGCGGTCAATCATACCAACTCGTCCGTTACGGAGAGGCGATGAGCCGTCACCAGTCAAAGACGCGTCTTTGATGTCTGACTTCTTGAGCAGAGTAGTCGCCCAGTAAGGCATAACCAAGAAACGACCAGTCTCGGGGCGGTTTTGCTCGTCCAGCACTTGACCCATATCAAGGATAGTGTCAAGGATGTTAGACTTAGTTACTGCCAGCGGAGTGCCAGTAGCGCCAAGGTTGATGTTGCCAGAGATACGACCGGCGGCAGCGCCTTTGTTCTCAGCAGCGAAGTCGGGAACAATAGAACCCAAAACTTCGGTGTCAACCCGAATCTTCATCTGCTCTGACGCGTCCCCTGCCCACATGTTCATGAGTTCAAGGTCAGCCTGTATGTCTTGTACATCGTCAACAATCGCAGACCAATACTTACCCTTGTCGATAAGGAGTTCAACGATTTCGCTTTCTGGACGCTGGTTTACCAGAGTTTGACCAGAAGAATAGTCGTTGATGGTCAAGGTGGGAATGGTGCGAATCTTTACCATATCACCTTGGCTACGAATTTCACCTTCGTAGTCGGTGTTAGAAATAGCAGTCAATACAGTCGCATCGTAGAACTTTTCGATGAGCTTTTTTGACCAGATTTCTGGGATAAAAGTACCGCTATACGATACTGTCCCGCTTGCGTGAGGATATGCCATGTTACTCTCCTAGAGTTAGGCCCATATTAAACTGCAATCCTACCTTCGGATTGCGCTCGGAATAAATCGCGTTCAAGTTTATCAAACTCTTTAGGTGAAATTCTACCCAAACGTTTGTCATCATATAACTTGGCGATGGACTTACGATCCCACTCCATTTTACCACCTTGGCCTTTAGGCGTTGCGGCTCGCCCTCTGCCGGGAACAACTTTCTTAGCCAGCTTTTCGCTAGGTGCGGAGGCTTCGGTTTCAGCAAGTTCTTCCGTTGACGCAGGTTCTTCAGATACACCCATAAGTTGTTCAAATGTATTGAAAAACGACGCTGCCCGTCGAACGTCTTGCTTAGCCACTGCATCTTGCAATAGTTGCAGTCTTGGCGCTCCTACCATCGGCTCTGGCTGGTTAAGCCAGTTCAAGAACGTTTCATCAGTATTTAGCTGTTGCCAACTTGGTACTGATTTAGTCAGACTATCAAAGAAGACTTCTTGTGCTGTACGAGCGGTAGACTGTTCTACAGTCTGTACAGAACCTTCGAGTTTCTTTAGCCTTTCTTCTACTAAATGTAGAATATCGGCTGTAGTGCTATTAGATACGTCTTGCGCAGCGCGCTTAACCATATCTACTAGCTCACTACCATACTCCTCGACGTCTTTTTGCGTCAGCTGTGGTGTCGCCTGCGGCACCGACAACTTCTGCTCCTCTGCGGCGGGGGGTGTTGACTCAACTTGAGCGAACAGTTCCCGCATAGCCTCTAGTTCTTGATCTTTCTTGTTAATCATCCCCTGCAAAACGCGCCACTTCTGCTCGGATGCCTCTATCTGCTTGCGCAGTTCGGCGATAGCCTCGCTGTCTGTAGCCGCTTGCGGTTCGGCCTCTGGCGACTCATCGGTGTGGTCGCTAGTTCCTTGATCGTCTATTGCTACGACCTCATCATCCGCGATAGCGTCGGCTTCCATCTCTATCGCCTGATCTTCAACTGCCGCTTCAGCTGGTTCTTCTGCCTCTGCTGCCTGCGCCTGCTGTTGATTCAGGGTTTGAATAAGCTGATCCGCTTCTTCGCCTAACTTTTTGGGGTCAAATACCATAGCTTTCTTCCTCGATGCCGGGTCCGTGTGCTATTCCTAACTGGATGCTCGGTTTTCCGCTTTTCTAAGGTGTTCATTTGCGTCGGATAATAGTCGAATAATCTCAGCTATTTCTCGTCCGCGCCCTTGTGCTATTCGCACGTCTATTTCGTCACGTCCCATAAGGGCATCGTCACGATGTTTTGCTAAACGGCTTTCTAGCCATTCAACAAATTTCGGCTCGTGCATATTTACACGGGCCAAAATTTCTAATGTGGGTCGATCTATTTTCATTATACTCCTAACAATGTATTTATTGTCAACTAAGGAGTCATACCGTTAGGGCTAAAATTATCGGTAACTGCGGCTCCATTCTCTAGGTTTTGTCCCCCGCCCACTTGTGGCTGTTGCTGCCCTTCTTGCGGAGGCAACTGCGGCACTTGGCCGCGACGGGGGACAAGCCTATTTACGTCCATCTCAAGCCCTTTGGCCACTTCGCGTAGAATCTCTGCCCGCCCTTCTGGGCCAACAATCTGAGAATCCATAGGGTTAGCTGTCGCCTGCAAGAACTCATTTCTGCGCAACTGCAAGGTTTCAAGCTGCATGAGCGAAATGGCTCCGCGCGCCTCTACTTGGGCGTCTCCTTTGATCGACTCGTCGTCGTTGTACATCATATTAAATGCGTACATAGCTTCGATAAGCGGGGACAGCACGTTTGTATCTACAGTAGATACTACGCCTTTAAGCCCTTTGTTTGCCGCGTTGAACAGCATAGAAAGGCCAGACGCTGTACGCCCGATGCCGCCGCTTAGACCGCCGCCACTACCCTGCATGTATCGCGGGATAAGGCTCCAGTCATCAGCAAAGGTGTAAAACCGCTCAAGAACATTTAGAAGCTCTGCGGAGTTGGTGTTTGGCTGAAAGAAGTTGATGGGGGCGCCGCTACCACCGTACTGGCTGTCGTGCACCTGCCAAATCTTCCAAGGCTGCATGCCCTCAATTTCTTCGCCCGGAGGCAGTCGGTCTACGTTGACTACCGCCTGTGGGCCAGATGCCATACTCATGTTGTTTACAAGCGACCGAATAGCCGCATTTACTACGCCCTGCACATCGTCGAGCGCATCTGGCAGGCTTTGGCCCCAATACTCACCGGGCACTTCTTCCCAGCAGGCTTTGTAGTACGGGCGTCGGCCCAGTGGATCGTCGTTCAATGTAGCCTTAATAACGTGCCGGCCCAACACCCACGCGCACACTTCGTAGTCGCGCTCGGGGTCGTCGATGTCATCAAGCCCCCAGTCAATAAGGTCTTGCCCGCTAACAGGGCCGTGGAACTCCAACGCGTCATAGCGGTGGTCAGGCGATAAGTGCGTAAGCCTGTCCATTTCAGAGTCCATCTCATCAGCGTCTGTTAGTCCTAACCAGTTAGTGAGACTGCCGCCTTCTCCGTCGGTAAGCGCTGCGCGAATGTGCTCCTCGCTAAACCCTTCTAGTCCGATTAGATCGTACAACTCGCCACGACTAAGCGTAATGTGCTCAATAAAATAGCCATCTTGCGGCGTGATTGCATCGGGGGACGGGTAGCAACGAATTGGGTCAACGCGCTCTACGGTGGGGGCAAAAATCTCTTTTGGCTTAGCGTTCCATTTGCCGTTTTTGCTAGTCCACTCAAGCTCGGTGCGCCGGCGTACGATTGGCCCTTTAAAATGCGCCGCAGGGTACGTTGCAAAATCGTTAAGAAAATCGGCCCACTCTTTGTCCCATCCACACTCGGCTAGCTGGTCAGCAATTACTTGCTCCATGCGCTCAACGGCGATGCGCGCTTCTTCGCTTACTCGCATGCGGACAGCATCAGTAAGCTCGTTTCGGCGCGACTGGATCATGGTTTGCGAAGGCGCCTTCCCGTATGCAGCGACGGCTTCTAGTAACTCGTTTTGGATAGCTTCCTCAAGTTGCGCTTTGTCTTCCGGGGGCAACTCCGGCGACGGCGTAGGCTTAACAGTCCACGCGCGCTCGGCTTGTCCTAGATAGACGTCTCGTAGCCAAGACTCGGCTACACGGCATTTGTTGGAGGTTACGCGGCCATATTCTTCAGAGCCGCCGGTCTCGCGAATTGCACGTAGCTTCTGCGGATCATATTCGCCGCGCCGCGCTCTTTGCGATTTAAGGATACGGTCGCGAACCATCTGTTTCTGCGTCCGTGCCGCTTCCCAGCAGTGGTGTATATGCTGGGCCAAGTCGTCCATAACGGGCGACTCCATTTCCTCATCATCAACTAGCGCCCGTGCTTCTTGGGCGTCAAGCTCGGCGTTCGATAAAATCCGCACATTCATATTACGCTATCGCCTGTTTCTTCATCGCCATCCTAGCTTTGTCTACCATAGCATCTAAAAACTTAGTGCCGTAGTAATCTACTACTTTCTTAGGAATAACGAACTCACCCTTAGACAATGCTGCGGGTTGCTCTCCGTCGATCATAGCGGGAATAGAATCAGATTTTGCAGTGCCGGGGCCGTCAAGCAATGCACCGCCTACATCCACTTCTCCCCCATCGGCGAAGCCCATAGCTCCAGTACCGCCCATATTTGTTTGCTTTGCCAGCTGTCTAGCCAACTGCGCCTGCTGTTGTGCAATTCTAGGAATAGCTTGCTCGGGAGGCAGTACAGACTTGCCCAAACCCGCGTTTTTCATAGCCTTTACGTACTGCTTATACAGCGGACTCATACGCATATCGCCGGGGGCAACTACTCCGCCATCTTTAAACCCAAGCGGACTAAACCCTTGGGTGCCCTCGTTAGGACCAAAAGAAATAGCGCGCGGAGTGCTAGTACTAGTAAAGTCTCTAGGCGCGCTAGGTTGCCGAGAAATGGCAGAACCAAAGCCTTGTCCGGCAAGATTCTGGCGCAGAGCACTAACTTGCGCAGGGTCGGAATACGCGGCAAATTGACCGCCCGTCAAGCCTGTGGTTAGTGCCTGTGCCTGTGCCGCCTGCTCCGTTTCAGTAGTCCGCGCGCCAGTTAGAGCACGGTCGGCTTCTGCGGTAGCTAGCTTGCTTTCTAATGCGCGGCTAAAGTCTTCTTCAAAAGTTGCCATAAGTTTACCTTACACCGTTATGGATCGACTTTTACTGTATGAGTACGATCTTGTATACGAATCTGTTTCTGATGCACTACTATTGAAATTATACCCCGTGTTATCCCCTGCTGACGAGCCAAGACTTGCAGATACACTTCTAATTGCATACGCGGCCTGCGCCAGCCCTGCGTAAGTGGTAGCTTCTGAAGAAGCTAAACCTGCGTCAATAGTGGCTTGGGCCGCTTGTCGCTGGCTTTCTAAAGATTGCTGTAGTGCATTTGTATCAGCCAAAGCTAGTTCTACGTCGAGTCTAGCATTTTCTAAGCTAACAGACACCCCGGCTTTTTGGCTCGCAAACTGGACTGCCGCCTGCAACGCTCGGGAGTGGTCCGCAACAATGGCGTTGTTTGTACTAATCCACTGCGTAAGCGCCTGTATATATGACCGTTGCTGGTCAGCCGCCGCCCTAAATACGCCGATTTCGGCATTGACCGCTTGCGCACTCGCCGCGTTAAACCCGCGCGCCGCCTCGTTTATGCTTTGGTTTGCGCCTAGCGCTACGCCGTATGCGTCCCAGTTAGCCTTATAAACATTAGTGGCCGAGCCTTCCGCGCGCACTTGGGCAGCGTAAGCGCTAATTTTAGCTTTATCTACATCTACCGCAGATACGTAGCCCTTAACGGCGCTTGCGTAGGCTTCTACGTTTACCCTAGCTATGTCTAAGTTCGTATTTAGCCCGCGAAGATAAATAGCAAATTCTTTTATAGGTAAGGTATTTGCTTTAACCTCAGTGCTATAAATGTTTGCTTGTACGTTTGTAGTATCTATCTGCGCGTCGTATATGCCTAACTTAGCTTTGTTGGTGGTTAGAATGGCCCTATCTTCAGATATTTCTGCGTTTTTGGCTTTTTGTTGTGCTAGTGTAGTTTTTACATACTCGCCGTACATATCCACAATGATTTTAGCGGCGCGTAAATGCTCGTTGTACGCCTTGGCTGTAGCGTTAAACAACTGTATGTGCATGTTTGCGTTGTGCTTAAACGCCTGAATCACCGCTACGGCACTGGAAGTGTGCGCGCTAAAAGCCGCCTGCTCTATGGTCGTAGCGGCGCCAAACGCCGCAGAAGTTACGGATACAGCGTCGTTAGCGACTTGTTCTTGGGCGGCGGCTGACACGTCAGATGCCTTATCTTCTGCGTCCGTTAGTACTTTGTGGAGTACGCCCGCTAGGGTGCCGGACGTGCTGGACATACCTTTAGCAGCGCTCTCTATAAACGCCTGCCGTGTCGCGTCGTGTCGCTGGCGCTCTATCTGCGTTAGTTGGCGGGTAGCCAGTGCCGACACGCCTGTATCGTCTGGCTCAACTTGCAGCGCGGCGGATACTGCCGCTGTAGCTGGCGTTAGCACTAGCGGCCCCGGTGCCACCAGTTCATCTACGTTTGCATCTTGTGGGCCGTCAGGCAAAACCCCAGTAAACAGCGAGACTGGCGTGTAATCGAAGTTTAGCTCAGGTATGTCGGTAAGCTCGGGGGCTTCTCCTACTAGCACATTTGGTGCAGTAGGCAGGCTTAGTCCGGCGCTGTCGTCTACAGATATAAAACTTGCTTCGGGGTACGCTAAATTTGGCACCGGTGCCGCTACGGTGGGGAGCGAGTCCGGCGTTTCGGGCGTAGCAAAATCTAGGGAAGGCGGTGTCAGCGTACTAAACACGCCAATAACAGACGACGCGGCAGAGTATGCGGCATCGTCTACAGCCCCCGTAGCCTGCGCCGTTGGTGGGGCGGCTGGCGAAAACGAGGGGTTTTCTGGAATGTCCGCTGTTACGTTGGCGGCAAAGTCTACCGCTGGAATAGTTACGTCCGACGGATTTAGGTCGCCTATGTTGGTATTTATGCCGCTACTGACCAGCGATAGCGCGCGGTCAATAACCGTCGATACGTTCTGATATATAGTCGTCATGCGCCAATACTCCGCAAAGCCGAATCGCGTTCAGAGTAACCATTAGTGCCTTGCGAGCTAATCGAAACGCCATAAGAGTCAGCCGCCTGCAACGCTTCAGACGCTGTTAAGCTAGCGGAAGCGCGGAAACTGCTTAGTTGGCCCGAGGCAATGGCTGAACCGGCGCGCCCTGCTGCATCGTACACCGAGGCGTATGCTCTGGCTAACTGCTCATTTGCTGTTTGGGATAAGGTAGCTGCGCGTCCCGCTGCGCGCTGCGCGCGGTCTACGTACTCAGAAATAGCGGTGCCTTTCGCACCAAGGGCCGCTAACCCCGCGCCTTCAACAGCGATGTTGTTAACATAATCCGTGACTTCTTTGTTGTAATTGCTGCCGATAACGTTTATGCGCAGCGCTTCTGTGGCGTTGTTAACAGCGCGTTGCTGGTAGGCCGCAGACCGTTCGGCGGCTATTACAGACAGTCGCGTAGCAGAAGCGGCGGCGGCACTGGTAATCGCAGAAGCGTCAGCAGACAACCCTCTAAACTCTGACTCTTGTGCCGCCATTTCGACGGTTTTGGCCGAGTTTTGTTCTTGCGTGCCCCTGACCTTAGCGGCGTACAACTCATACTCAGAAACTGCACGGCGCACCGCTGTGTCAAAGGCTTGCGCCTCTGCCGCGTACGCCAGTACTGCTGTCCTAGCTTCTAGCACCTTGCCTTCGTAACTCTGTACGATTGCGGCGTACGCGTCTAGCTTAGTTTCTTCTCCCGACACTTGGGCCGCATAAACTGACGCTTGTGATTTTTTGGCCCGTTCTTGTATAGCGAAGCTGTCCGCGTCCAGTGCGTTAACTTGTCCAACTAGCTCCACCTGTCTAGCTTCAAGCTCAAACGCGTCCGCCTCGGCAACGGCTTGGCTAGTTTCGGCGGTGTACTGTTGCGCCTCGGCTTGTAGCCGCAGCACTTCAGCGTTGTAGCTACTTATAAGCGCTACCGCCGTGTTTAGCTTTGCTTCTGCGGCTGTTTTAGCTGCGGCAAAATCTAAGTCAAACAGGGCCGTAGCTATGTCCGCAGAGACTTTTACGGCAGCGGCGTACGCTGGAAGCATAACCCGCTTGAGCGCTACGCCCGACTTATACTGGGCCGAGCGAGTTGCCGCACTGTCAAGATTGGTTACGTACGCACTGCGGTAGTCGTCTACCCCATGCGTGTTGTAGCTCTGGTTGTCGAGTCCTCGGTCAGCTAGCAAGTTGTGGACGGTAAGCCCCGTTAAGTCGTCTCCATCGGGTACATCTACCCCCGCGTCAATTAAAGCGACGGCGGCGTCCTCTAACCCCGAGAAAACTTTTGTGTATGTAGGCAAGACTGGCCCTGCGGGAGTCTGTAGCCGCGCGATAGCCGCATCAAGCCCTGACACATCTACCAACAAATTTAGGTCGGCCAAATCTACGTCGTCTATGGTTGGCGGTGTAATATCTTGCAGTGTTGGCGCAAGTACCGTCTCAATCGGGCTGTCAGGCAAAGCAAACGCAGGGGCTTCCCCACCGTCAAACTCATAAGGTGTAGGTGCGGAAGGCGCTGAATTGTTCGGCGACAACGAAGGGACTGGGGGTGCGTTAAATACAGGTAGCGCCGGCGCGGGGATGTTGCCGCGCTCAACCGGGTCAGCTAAGTTGTATTGGTACGCCGCATTTGGATCAAACGACGCAGGCGAAAGACTTTGATACGGCAGGGTGGACGTGCTGACTGGACCCGTCTCAGAGAACGTAGCCTCTGGCGGCGTGAAGCTAACAGACCCAACGGACGCAGAAAACGCCCTGAGTTCCGCTACGGTATCGTACGCCGCGCTAGCCACTGCATCTGCGCTAGTCTCCAACTCGGTAAGGTACTGGTAAACCTCATTACCCCGACGAAGCACCTCTGTGGTGGTGTTAGCCGTCCACGCCGGAGAACCTACTACCGAGTAGATAACATTAGGGCTACCGCTGCCATCATAGTCTACTGAAACAGCCATTAGATTCTCCTGCTAAGTTCTTGTACTACTGGCACGCAGTACTGTACGTGTGTATACCCGCTAGACGATATACCCAGCTTGAAGTATGTGCTCTTTAGCCCTTTGCCGAACAGCGTACGAACTGCACGGTGGTCTCCGGCGGGGCGAGCCATCTCTGTATAGGTGTATGTATTCTGCGCGCCGTTAAGGTCGGCGGTTACTTTTATGGTCATTGGGCTGGCATGCGTAGAGTAAGAATACATAGCCGGAGTCGTCTTCAGTGAAGGCGACCCAAAGTTTAGGAAGCCAGACTGAATGGACAGACTAGCATAAGTGCTCGCTTGCTCATACAAACCGCTAGCTGCTACCGCGTACCGCCCCGCTAGACCTGTGATGTCGTTAGTGGCATAGCGCGACATAGCCCAGATGCTCGTGTGAGCAGTCCATGCGCTCTGCTCACCAAACGGTTGCCCACTTACATCAGCTACTGGGTATGCGGTGTCATAGATAAACGCTTCGTCAGTAACGGTGGCCTTAGCCTGCACCCTGAGTAGAGCGTTAGCTGTAATAACCGCTGATTCAGTGGCTGTAGCTACGGCGTCAGCTTCGACGTACGCCGCGCTGGTGATAACCGCCGCGTCAGTAGTAGTTACTCGCGAGGTAATCTGGAAATACGTAGCGTCAGTAATTACCGCGCCGTCTACAGCGGTTAGCCGGACAGGGGTGTACGCTCTCGCAACAATCTTAGCCGCGTCCGATACAGCGACTGTGTGCGTACGGCCCGCATAAAGAGCGGAGCTAATTACTGCCGATTCAGTAACCGTAGTGCGCGGCGCTTCGAGCGTGGCGATGTCACTGATAACCGCCGACTCCGTAACAAGTTGGACAGTGCGGACGTCAGTTACTGCTGTGTCGTTAATAACAGCGCCGTCAGTGTAACTAACCACGATGGTCTGACGGGGGTACGCCGCACTTGCGATAGTCGCTGACTCAAGCAGCTTTGACGAGGCTTCTATCGTTGCCGCGCTGGTGATAACGGCGCTATCGGTAACCGTGTCCCTAACCAGATCGGTGTACATAGCGCTGGTAATAACAGCCGTCTCGTAGACGGTCTCTTGCACCGTGACGCCTGCGCTAACGTTAGCTTGTATGGCCGGAGCACGCAACGGTGAAGGCGACGACACCCACGAGTCGATTGGCCCGATAACAGTGGCTGACGGGGCGCCTAACGCCGACCGAACGTCTAACTTTACGTCGAACTGGCCGACAGCAAATACACTAGGCCGACCGAGTGGAGACCGAACCCGCAAGCGCCCAGCCAAAGGTATAGATACTTCCCCTTCTGGCGCAAACAACGGCGCCGGCACGGAAAGGCGCGAGGACACGTTTGCGGGAATTTGCGCAAATGCCGCAGGTGCAGGCAAAGGAGAAGGCACTAACAGGCCGTGAACCGTAGTGTCCGAAGTAGAATAAATCTGCGGCGCGCCGGCTATAGGGACAAAGGCGCTAACAAACCCTGTTTCTACTTGGGTTTGAACTGCGGGTTTGCCAAGCGGTGAGGGGACACGCATCTCGCCGCCGTAAACCGGAAACTCCAGCGTGTGAAACTGTGTGCCCGGAACTTCATAGTTTTCGCTCGTGTAGCGCGCCTTAGCGGGCGTATATCGGAACGAGTCAATATCCCCGCCCCAAGTAGATTGGCTATAGACGTTGGGCGCCGACACACCGGGCTGGTCGTTAAACCACCCTTTTTTGTTGTTCCACTCGTAAGTGAAAACTTTAGGTTGGCCGTAAAAGCCAGCGCCTAGCAGTTGTCCTATGTAAAAGGGCGTGTGCGCTTGCTTTCCGTGGTCGCGGTCACCGTTTATTGAGGAGTAGTGCACTATAGCAGGGTAGCTAGTGTCGTCGCGGCCCGACCCCACCAACACGCCGTCTACGTGGATGTATATATTCCCCGAGCGCCGCGTTACTGATACGAAGTGCCATGCTCCGTCGCGCACGTTATGCGGCTCAAGATCGGCAACGATTACCTTGTGTTCTAAGAAATAGTCGAAGCTGTAATTTGAACGCCCCGTTACTACTTCAGTGTCTGGATAAAAACTAGACCAGACAAGCTGGCCGTCGGGCATAGAAAACAGCCCGCTAAAGTGCCCAAATAGCGAAGACGGGTCTATCGCCCCTTCACGGAGATTAACCTTACGCGCCGTTTCAGCGCCGGGGTTTAAGGAATCTGTCCTATTAGCGTCAAACGGCTCTCCGATACTAAACAAACATCCACGGTTCGACGATCTTGCCCAGTTTTGCCACTCTCCTGTAGACCCTTCTGCCGCAGCGATTTCTGCGAGAGTAGTCAGGGCATAGTCAGAGAAAAACCAGCCTTCCATCGTGAAGTCTTGGTCGAACAAAGGCGGTATACCGCCTTGGTGGTCTTCGGGCGCAGTGTTCCAGCTATCAGGATTAGTGTAGTACGCGTTGGCAAAGAAATCGTAGTACTGCTGGCGGTCGCCGTTGTCTAGCCCGTACCAGTGCGTGTAGTCACGTAACCCGTTAATTCGCAGGGACGCCGCCCCAAAACGGGAGTTATCAGTGTTACGAAACTGTGTGCTCGTCCAGTCCTGTGTGGTATCGGGCAAGTCAGCGTAATCGCCAGATGGGGAAGTTCCGCCGCGAACAAACAAAAACTGCGAATTAATAGGAGCTTTGAAAGGAAGCCCGTCTACGTAGTTAGTGTTGGTCGTAACACCCAAGCTCTCCATCTGAAAATTTGAGGCGTACGCGCGGTAGGGGTCATATACCTCGGGGCCAACGACAAGACTAGTCGTCGTGGTAAGCACGCCATCGTCGGGCCGCGTATCTGTCCAGCAAATCGCGTAAAACTGCCGCCCAGCATCCTCGGGAAGCATAAAGTCCAGCGTTAGCGTATTGTCGGTTTCTCCGGGTAGAGCGCCTACGCCGACTTCATACCACTGAATGTTACAGGCGGTAGGTGTAAACGTAAGCTGAATTTGCTGGCCTAGAGGGACTACCGACGATGCTGGTAAATTTAAAAGCAGCACCGGGACAGGGGGGTCTACAACTAGTGGTTCGTCTGCCGACCTATCCACCGGCTCATACTCTCTTATGTCACTGTCGTGCACCTCTGCATCGCGTACGTCTCGCTCCGTTTGATAAGACTGCGCACGCAGGGTGTCTCTCGCTGTTGCCCAATACAGAACCTCGTCTTCGTCTATAGTAAACGTATTACTAGTGCCGTTTGTAAGGACAGTAGTAACGGTATATAGCGCGTTGCCGTTTTCGTCGTACCCCTTAAACGTGGGGCCGCTAATAGAGGCAATTTGACCGGCACTACTACTAGAAACAGTGGTAGTCCCGTTAGAGTTGGTGCTTGCTTGCGTAAAGCCCATTAGTCGTCGTACTCCACTCGCCACAGCATTGTATTAGCTGGGCCAGTAACGGCTGCTGAGAAAGAAAACCCGGTGTACTGGACTTCCGGCGGTGTGCCACTAGACGTATCTAGGTTGACCTTTATGGGGCCACCGCCCGGCTTGCGTCGTGCTCCCGGTGCAGGCGTGAAATCGAATGTGTAGTCCGCGCCCTTACCGCCAGTAACGTAGTCTGCGCTAACTAGAGGGGTGTTACTCGCGTTGCCACAAGAAAATACGTCCCAAAAATTGTACGTGGTTGTGGCTCCGCCGCCGCCTATAACCGAGTCAGGCGAAGGCAACGGGTCAAACGTATCGGGGTCCGGTGCAAACACAGTCGAAGAATATGCAGACGGAGATGCTGCGCGTATGTCGGCAAAACGCCGACTCACAGGGCCAGTGAAGTCCGTGGCGAGCGCCGTTCCGTCTGTGTTTTGCCGCGTTTTCCGCACAACCGTGATTTTAGCGGTACGGCTAGTCAACAAAGTGCCACCGTCGCCGGCTACATCTACAACGCATTGATAGCGGTGCCCGCCCGCTAGAGGGCGTATTCGCGCAAATGTTAGCGTGTTTGTAGCAGCAGTGTTGACTAACTCGGTGCCGCCATCATCCACCATGTACCAACGGTACACGGTCCCCGCTTGTGGCGTGTCAATGGTTACCGATAATGTAACTGCGTCATATTCATTTACTGTTACATCAGCCGGCTCATTAGTGATGGCTGGCACTAGCTACCCCTCCCCTAACCAGCATGGCTGGTGCGGCCTTAGCCGCCGATAACAGCGGAGACTACCGTTACTTGCGAACCTGCTACGATAGACAGCGAGTTAAGTACCAAGTACCCAGACACAGGCGTAGAGCCTGCAACCGTAGGGATACTAAGCAGAACAGCCCCCGCGTCGTCTTTGATTACGCCGTAAGTGCAGGTACCTGTAGCGTTTGCCGCCGTGTCCGGTCCAGCAATAGTCAAAGTAAGCACACCAGTGCTGGCATTGACGGTGCCGCTAGGCTGGGCGTTTCCAGTGCCGAGCAAAACTTCAGCTAACAAAACGTCGCTGTCGTCATACAACTCAATTTTGCCGCCGACGGAGCCAGCGTCAATAAGTCCGAGAAACGCGGAGTTCGCTGCAAAAACAGCGGAAGAAGCGTATGTATATTGTGCGGGAGCGGGCATGTTTGCCTCCTACAGATGTTAGCGGGAACTAGTTTACCATAGATTACACATCAATAGATAACACCACAAGGAAAAACATCGGTAACTCCTGTAAACCCTGCGGCGCTATCTAAGTCAAAATTCGCTTCTATTACTAACAACGGGTCGCCGCTTGGGTCTGGCCTATACTCACCATAGGTATAACTACTAGGCGCTCCGGCTAAATAAACTACATTCTCGGGTATAGGGCCAACATACGGCATGTCGTAGCTATTAAACCGAGTAAGTTGGCGTTCCTTGTAGGTCAAAACGCGGCTTGTAGTCTGGGTAGGCGGCAACAGGGGTGGTAACAGCGACGCAGGGGACGCGCACTGCCCCCCGACTTGCACGCGATGCAAAGAAAAATCTTCAGACTGCGCCGTTACCCACCGGCTAGGAACGCAGCTTAACTCGTGGTTTCCCGGATAGCGCCGTTCAAGGGTATACATAACAGTGTCGCTTGGCGCAGACCGCGCCGTTAGCTCTACGAAGGGAAACTGGGGTGCAGTCCCTCCGACGACACTGCGGATTTCGTGATAATTCACATACTCCCGAGTAGGCTCTCCCATAAGTTTAGATATAGTTACGCGTACGTAATCTGAGCTTGCGTTTGTAAGTGTTATTGGCGTAGTAAAGTGTATCTCAGATAAATTGTATAGCCTGTCATTATAGAACGGCCCCCACTCGTACACGAACTCGTTTCTTAAATCAGTCCCTGTGCGGCCATCTAGCAGCGATTCTTCCCAAAACTCATGGCCAGCGTAGTCTCCGTGCGCCCAAACAGCGCCGCCGCTAACTGGGGCTGTGTGTGTTTTTGTCCACAATACGTCTGTTACCCCGTCTCCTAAGTCTTGTTCTACAGAGCTATCAAAAAGTATTATATCGTAATCTACCGAACTATATGTCCACTTATATCTATGCGATGTATTTCGCACGTACGATATTTCTTCTGTTTTAGGATTTAGACTAGATATATAACAAACAAAATTACCGCCGGTCGTGTAAGGACTGTTCGCGTGCGGCGTTGACGTGTCGTAGTACTGCACGCTAACGGGACCACTGCTGGTGACCGTGGGCAAAGGCGGAACTGTCTTATTCGCTTGAAAGTAAACAAATTCTTTGCCGCTAGGGAAAACAAGTTTCTGCTGTGCCCACATGTAGTGGTCCATACCCGTAGTGGACTGGTTGTGTAACAGATGCCCGTACCGAAAATCTGCGTATCCATACTGGTACCCATAAAAGTCTATAACCGATTGCACATGCTGTAACTGGTCGGCGTCATCGTAGTGGGGGAATATGTTGTAGCTTCCTTGCGCGGCCTGCGTGTATTGATTTTTAACAAGATGGTATGTATCTCCGCCCGCAGAAAACGTAGCTCCTACGTCGGTAGTAGCCGCGCTAACCACGTTAGTTACGGGTGTCTGTTGCGGCTGAAAAGTAAACCCACTAGTGGCGTTGTACTCCACGGTTCGCGGAATAGCGGCGCGCTGTGTGTACGGCAAGGTTGTTTGGGACGCAGGATCGGTGAAGTTAGCAGCGACACGGTCGTATTGCGTGGTAACGCTGTTGCTGCTTAGTTCGTAGGCGGTAAAACAAAACTTGTTACCGTCGCTAGAGAACTCCACGGTGCCCGCCCACTGCGGCACAAAGCCGTTAGCGATAGTGAAGTCGTACTCGTCCTCTATGCCCCACGACACCCCCTGCGTTTCTGGTGTCCGCCAAGGCAGGTCGTATGACTCAGACAGCGCGGCGGGAAACACCGCTACTATCACCTTTGCATGCGTGCCCAATACCAGCGGGCCAGTGTAGCTGTTGTTAGTCTGGTAGTTAATATACTGCGGTACAGCGTCGGTTTCCCAGTACACCACGCGAATCCAAGTCTGGCCGTCTTTCTCAAATGGGTGCGCGCCCGCCACGCACATAAACTCATCAGTAGCGAGGTCGGCGTCAGGAAAGGTTTGGTTAAGTTGGCCAGTATAAAAAGGCGCGTTATGCGGCGGTAGCTCATAAAACCTAGTGCCCAAGCTAAACCGACGTATCTGGTACGCAGGGTAGCAATAGTGCGGGTTAGGCGAGTTATACATACCAACCCCGCCGGCGTACGTATTGACCGTAACATCAGGAGTAGGTACCCATGTAAGCCGCTGGCAGAAATTTTCAGACCACACAGAAAGCCCCGGCTCGTCTTGTATTGGCGAGCTAGGGGGCAATTCGTTCCAGTACTGACCGGGCACCGCGTTAACGTCGAATATCGTATTTACTGTGCCGCTGTGCTCGCTACCGCCGACGTTTAAACTAGCGCCTTTTACCAAAAAGTACGATGCCGAAGGGTGCGCCGTGTGTTTTTCAAAAACGTCTAGTAAGCTCAAAAACCCTCGGGTGTCCCAGTTAGTAGAGACAATCGCAGCGTAGTGCCCCGGAGAGTTACGCCAAAAATCCGTAAGCCACTCCCCTATGCCTAACTGCCCGTTGCCTAAATCGTTGTAATACTGCACTAAAAGCGCATTTTCTACGGGGTTGTCGGCGTATGGAAGCCCCCACTCTTGGCCAGAGTGCGCAATGTGCCTACCAGCCGCTGTACGGAATCCCGGCATCCAGTCGTAGTGCGAGTGGCCGAAGTAGCGGGGAGGGTTGACCAATCCCATATAGTACGTACCGGCGTCACCAGTCTCGCCATCTCCACGCAAAGGCCGGTAAAACGGGATTAGGCCAGAGCTATTTTCTGTCCGGTAAAAATTAGTTTTCTGGAAGATGCCCTCTTTAACGAGGCTGGTGTACAGCAGTTCTTCCGGCCTGTGCGCGTAGTACTCGGTAGCTTCGGGTTCGCTAAACGCGCTTGCGTCTAACACTTTTGTGGTTATTACCTCTGGCTCACTAGACGCTGACTGCGAGTCGGCGCCTACGCGTATGGCGGCAAAAAGCCCGCCCCCAAGCTCCGGTATCGTGCCTTCGTTAAAGTCAAACCAATCCGCAGGGGTATTGCTTTGGCCGTCGTTAAAGCTGTGTGGTTGGCCAAAAATAGGCGCCGTCGAGTAGCGGATTTCTCGGTCCAGAGGCCAAGGAAGCGGGTCACCGGTGTTTGTGTCTAGGTTATAGGAGTCGTTGGTGCGCCAAGTAGCTGTAGGCGTTAGGGTTTCTAGCCCCTCGGGAATACCGCCCACGTACTGCAAGTCGTCCATGTACTTGTTATTTCTATAGTTATTTATGAGTACTTGCGGAAGAACCCCACCAGACGTGTACTGCACATAGTCGTCTTGGTCTGTTATAACCGTCGCGTCAGGGGTTCCCGCCCGCATGGGTAGTCCAATACCGTCCGGCTCGGCGGCAGATACCGGCGTGAGCACCATACCTTCGGGGCGCCACGGCAGGTGTAGCTCGTAAAAAATGACTTCATCTTGTAGCAGCTGAGCTAGCTCAGAAGGCTCTGTAGGACGAGGTTGGGCCGTTATGTATATGGCTGAATTGTTTTCGGCCACTACGACTCGCACGTTGCCAAACGGCAAATCGAATATCTTTTCGTATTCGGCGAGTCCTAAAGAGGAACGCAAAGACGCCGCAATGTTCGCACATTGCAGCGCTTCGGGGAGTAAAGCCTGCGCAGCGGCTTCGTCCCCACTAAAAAAGACGTTGCCGCTGAACACTTTTAGCTGTCGGTAAGTTCTACTTCGTACCCTAGCTCAAAAGTGTCGCCGTCGTTAACTTGGCGTGCCGCTGCGAAACGAGTCGCAGAAACCAGCGTACCGGTCGTTCCGCCTTTTACGTTGCTAGACAGTAAGCCTGCGCCGTAAATGTCGATAGCGGCAGAAGCGGCGATGGTGAACTGAGCATAAGAGGCCAAGTTACCAATCTTACCAGTCGCGGCAGAGCCAGCAGTCCACGCGCGGCGAGTAGTTTCGCTGTATCCCTCAGTGTTGCTGGTGATCTCAGTAGCGTTGCTGGTAAAGTTAGCCGCCGTCCAGTTAGAGGCCGGAGTAGCGTTGCCGCTGTAAGGGGCTAAGTACCACGCCGTAATAGGCGTCGTGCCGCCCAAAGCTGCGTCCAGCACGTACAAAATGCCTTCTGCTACTACCAAGTTTGGGTCAACACAAAGGTCTTTCCCGTTAACGCGGTGGTAGTATTTACCTTTGGCCATAATTGATCCGTGGATCAAAAGCCCCTCGTCTGTTTGCTTAAAGTCGCCACGGTCGAGGAAAGTGGCGATCTCACTACGGTGCTTCATAATTGTGCTCCTATCGCGCAAAAGCATAGATGCGGTCGCCCTGTACGACCAAGTTTCTGGGTAGTAACGGTAGACCTTCGATATTACTAGCCTGTGGGTATGATACACTACCATCTGGTTTACCAACAGCAAAACCTACATCAGTAAACCATACCGCTACTTCTTCAGCTGTACCCACCAATTCTGGTGGCATATTCTGCGTGCCAGTCACTACTCTACCATAGGGGGCCGACTGTTTGCCTACAACACGCATCGTCCAGTTTTCTGGGGCTGTTCCTGCGAAAAAATACGTATTTTTAGCGCCGCCAACAAAAACGCCGCCATCTAATGCGGCGAGCCACGTCGCTGGCTCTGGCAAACGTAAATAGTTGTGGGTAGCGCTGTGCGCGCCGTACTCCAGCGGCTCTGACCAACGAAGGGTGTGAGACCGCAAAACAAGTAGCCTGCCTCGCCAGTAGGCTAGATCGCGCCCCCCTTCAAGCTGTGTGTAGGCGTATTGCTGGTCGTGGAACTCCCTACCGGGGCGCTGGTTTACTACAAACGAGTTATCCCCGCCGTCCGCAGCGATAATGGTTTCGCCGTCTGTACACACCGGCCTATCTGTAACTACGGTCCACGCCAGTTTGTCACCATTGGTGTTCGCCGTTACTGTAAACCCGTTAGGAGATAGCTTACCAACCTGCGCGCCTCGGCCCGCATAAACGTCGCTACCGAACGCAAAGATAGAGTGGTACTCCGAGGTGTCGTCCAGCAAAGAAAACGCGTGACGCGACTCTACGGAGCCGTCACGGTCAATGTTGCAGTCCACCGCGTCGTACAGCGCATCGGGGGTGAGCGAGTGAGGGTCAACAGTGTTGACTATACCTCGCAACCACGGCCCTATAGCCGGTGCGTCAGCCATTATCCCGCGCTCACCTTCAGCGTACCGCTGTCATTCCATAGCTGCCCCGCAGAAACGGGGTCAGCCGTAGGGAGGTTAGGGAAGTTATAAACGCCAGCCGCCGGGTCAATCCTAGCGGTTGAAGCGCCTTCTGTCAGCTCAAAGCCGTTGCCGGACGTCCAGTTGATAGACGCCGTGCTGGTCTGAATGTTAATCTGACCGATTTCCGTCTGGTTGAACGCGCTAACACCGTCTGCTTTAATCAGAATGGTGTTGTCTAGTTGTGACGCCGTGTTAGCTTGGTAGCCTATGTTGACACAGAAGTCTCCGCCGTTGTTTCCTCCGGCCTGACGACCGATGTTGATCGCACCGGTACCCGGAATGACCGATCCGGCCTGACTTCCTATGTTGACGGTGTACGAACTGGTACTGGTGAAGTAGTTAGCTTGGTATCCGATGCTAACGTTGTCGTTTCCAGAGTTTCCGTCCCCGGCCCGATAGCCGATGTCTACACAGTTGGTTCCAGAGTTGTTCCCGGCATCGTAGCCAACGACCACACAGTTTGCGGAGCCTTCTACACTGTGTCCGAGTAGGACGTTATAGTTATCGGCGTTCAAAGTCCCGACTGGGTTGACAACTAAGCCATCGGTTCCCACAGAGGAGTTGGCTAGACCAGCGACGGGCTTAGTACCCAACGTAGGCTCGATAGCCAAGTCTGTAGCAAGGTATGGCAGAGTAGCTGGGCTTCCCTCAAAGCGGAAGTCGCTGATACGGCACTCATCGCCTGTGCCGATGGTCACACCGTCAGCGTACGTCCAGAACCATATCTTACCGTTGGTGTTATTACCAGTGAAGGCTGTAGGTGTTCCGTTGTATTCACGGGTTCCGTTGATCCAGCCAGTCACTTGACCACTTTGGCGTTGTAGTGTGATCGTAACCCATTGGTCGTCATTCTGACCGGCCTGATCGTTGCCGAATATCGTGGTTCCGCTGGTGCTGTCGCCAGTGGTCGAGTGGACCAAAGTGATACCACCGGAGTTCGTCTTGTAGCATAGGAACTGACCCTTGATACCGCCGGAGGTTACGCCGTCGCCGCCAAGAGTGAACAGGTTTTGGTACGTAGCCGCACCGTCGATGAAGACCCGAATCTCAAACCAGAAGTCCTCTGTCGTGAGATCGAAGGCAACGCCAGTGTCTGTCTTGCCTTGCGTTGAGGTCCAGCCCTTATCGTACAGGTCAGCAGCGTCTCCGCCACCGCCCGCTGCCGGAGTAGCCCAAGAGACATCGCCGGTAGCGTTGGTTACCAATGTTTGCCCGTCAGTGCCACGTGCTGCTGGAAGCGTATAGGAATTGGTATCCCCAAACGTAACCCTTCCGGTGGCTCCGTCAGTCGTCAGGATGTTTAAACCGTTTTGGTCCTCAAGGAATACCTTGTTACCGGAACCCGGACGAATCTGCAAGTTGTTCTGGTTAGATAACACACGTCCCTGAAGCGTACCGATGCTGTTTAAGAAGTTTACAGAGGCACCGGTGTTGCCATATATAGTGATTCCGGGGTAGTTGGAGTTCACATAGTTAGGAGCGCCAGCGTCACCTACAACGATGCCGTCTACAGCCGCATTGTAGTACGTTGTGTTATCTGTCCAGAGACTGCCGCCGCCTGCCGCGTTGACCCACTGGCTTCCGTTATAGGTAA
>Ga0208645_1000403_pt1 | contig 48013 bp, 82 predicted proteins | sample VirMetDEL_Sep_01_FD_184519 | JGI IMG/M metagenome (GOLD analysis project Ga0208645, IMG submission 184519) | Aqueous microbial communities from the Delaware River and Bay under freshwater to marine salinity gradient to study organic matter... | ecosystem: Environmental > Aquatic > Marine >... | reverse complement strand
AGTTTAGAATAAAATGGCCACGGGGAGAAATGGGATCATTGCCCGCCGATTCTGAACAATTCATGATGATTGAGAATCTTTACACTACCACTGAAAAGATTAACAAACACATTGAGAACATGGCTTTGAATAAAGTAAACATTGAATTTTTAAGAAAACAAATGGATAAAGTTTTAGAAGATATTGAAGAACTAAAAGATAAAAATAGGGATATGTATTATAATGGCAACGGATCGTATAATAAAACAGGTAATTAATTATATTTCTGATATGCAGAAAAAAGCAAAACAAATGAGTTATGTAAAAAATCTTAAACAAGAAGTAGAGATTGGTGCGAATGGCACACAAAGATACAAAATTAAAGAAGGTAAAAACAAAGGTAAAATATTATGATTGAGTCTGTGGTAGGATTATTAATGTTTTTATCAGGAGATATTAAAGAGGCACGTATACAAGAGTCGATGGGATCTTGTTTGAAGCATAAGCGCCAGGCGGAGAGACAGTACAATGAAAATGTAAGATATCAATGCTGGTCTGGTGAGGCTGAACTTGAGTTAAATATTGATGGTTCAAAATCAATCAAAAAAATTCACATACAATAATGGAACCCATTTGTTATATATTTTTAATGCTTTGGTTGATGGGAGTTAGCAACTAATGGAGCCCTTCATTCCAATAAATACTATAATTGCTATTATACTTTTGGGTGTAGTTATTTGGTACGGTCTTAACGACAAATGAAAAAACCAAATAAAAAGCGCAATCCTGCTGCCCGTCAGTTAAGATATTTCAAGAAAAAAATATTTAAAAACAAAAAGAAATACGATAGGAAGCAGAATGAAAACAAATTTGTTAGTGCATAAACATTTGATAATTAGAGCAGAATCTCGCGAACCTTTAAAGTTTGAAGAGCACGCTGAAATATGGATGAGAAATTTTGTAGAAAGTATTGACATGAAAATATTAATGGGACCTTATTGTAAGTATTCTGATGTTCCAGGTAATAGAGGTTTAACAGTAGCCGCTATAATTGAGACATCTCATGTAGTTATGCACATTTGGGATGAGCCATTTCCGGCCCTAATTCAGCTAGATATTTACTCTTGCGGAGAGTTTGATGAACATGATATATGTAGACGTATTAGTGAAGATTTAAATTTAACAAAAATTGAGTACAAATATTTAAACAGAGAAACAGGACTAACTGATATTTCAAAAGGTGTACTAAACTATCCCAAAAAATGAAACTAACCGCCAACATAACTCTTGACGAGCTTACCAAAAGCCAGGTAGCTGAAAGGAAGGGGATAAACAATAACCCTAACCCAGCTCAAATAGAAAATTTAAAAGCATTAGCGGTAAATATATTACAACCGGTACGTTCTCATTTTGAAAAACCCCTAATTATATCCAGCGGATTCCGTTGTGCCCAGCTTTGTGTAGAAATTGGTAGTAGTGTAAACAGCCAACATGTGGCAGACGATAACGCAGCCGCAGCAGACTTTGAAATACCTGGTGTAGACAATAGAGAGTTAGCTCTTTACATCAAAAATGAGCTAACCTATGACCAACTCATCTTAGAATTTTACAAAGATAATGAACCTACATCCGGATGGATTCACTGTAGTTATTCAACTGATCATAACAGGGGTCAATCTTTAAGAGCCCAGAGAATCGATGGTAAGGTAACTTACACACCCTGGTTGGAATGAAGAAGATAAGAATAGGTTATATCGATACAGTACACGGTCTATGTCCTCACTGTGATGAAGATACTTTATTAGTTGCAATCGTAACTGATATTTATAAATGTACAATGTGTGGTCAAGAAACAAAACAATATATTAATGGATCTATTAAATACTTAAAATTAGACGAGACAGATAAAGAATGGATCAAGAAACAAACAGATAACGATGGCTAAGAAAAAAGATTTTTTAAATAAAACTGTACACGAACCCATTCATCATACCACATCAATTGGACGTAGACCTAGTTTACAAAAAATGAATAAACATAAACGTAGAACATTTAAATTATATCGGGGACAGGGGCGTTAATGTTTGAGAAAGTTACGATTATAACGTTGTTATATTTAACAACACTAGGAGATGTTAAACAACATAGCTTTGAAATATTTGAGTCTTGCGATACTTGGTTTCACACAAATGTAAAAGTATTAGAACAAAAGAAACGTAAACTATTTTCTAATCATGTTTATCATGAGTATGAAGGTAAACAAGTTATTGGCTATATCTGTAGTGATGAACCACCAGAATAGTTTAGAATAATTCTAAACTGTCAAGTTCCAATTATTTGTTTGCAATTAAAAATTGCATTAATACGATTAGATTCTACTCTAGGACCAAGTTCTTTTAGTACATATAAACTGTTTTCATGTCCTGCCATAACACAATCAGTAAAACTATCGTACATAGGGTGCATTTCTGCTGGCGGCATACACGTATTATATATACTTGAACAAACTGTTATTGTTAATAAAAATTTCACTTGACTCCTTTATGAGAAAGTTCTATATTATCCTAACTAAATAACAGAAGGATATACTAATATGACGGACATTACAAAATATAAATCTGTGGCACTATCACATAGTAGCGCTCAGACTTTAGATAAGATCAGGCGAATCATTTTGCCTGGAGCTATAGTATCAAGAGCTAAAACTCTAGATATGTTAATTAATGAGAAAGCGAAGAAATTAAATGGCAAGCTCAAAACTAAGTAAGTTTGTTGTCGCAGTGGATAATACCGACATCAATACAGAAGAAGGAAAGCTATGGAAGAGTGTAATTTCTATGGCTGCCTTTGATGCTGTTAAGAAAACAGAATACGATGTGTATGCAAATAGAGAAATACAAGAAGCAAGAAACTGGTTTAGAAATAAAAACTGGGACTTTCACTATGTATGTAATCTAGCAGGAATGAATCCTGATTACGTGCACTTTAAAATGATGAGACAAATAAATAAAATAGAGAAAGGAATGAAAAAATGGAGCGAAAAATCTGCCCCAGATGTTTCGGTAACGGCTACATAATGGTTGCCGAATCAGTAAAAAATCCTAAAAAGGTTCCTGCACAATGTACAATGTGTGATAGCCAAGGTGAAGTAGAACTTGATGAAGAGTCTTACAACGGCGGAAAAGCATATGCTGCATTTTTACAAACATTCTTTAAAGGAAGGAAACAATGAAAATAATAGCAATAATAATCGTAGCATTAGCTATGACTTCATGCACAAAATACAAAATGCATTTTGGTAAAGCATGTACACCAGACAACAGAGAATGGTCTTATGTTTGGTTTATGGAAAAAGATGGAACAGTTAACGTGAGTAAGGAGAACTGTGTAGTATGACCATCATGAGCCATAAAGACTGTGAAGAATGGGCAGCTATGATTGCACAAATGCAAGATGATCCTAGCTACCATCCCACATATAACAAGAAAGGAATAAAAGTGAGCAAGGACAAAGGACCAAACGATCTCGAAGAACAAATACGTGTGTTAGAGTTTAGAAATGCTAAACTACATAACCATAACGAAAAGATAGAACGAGAGATATTAGAGTTAAGAAATAAAATAAAAAAGTTAGAAGCATTACAAACTGATCAATTTAGAAACAAAGGAGACATGTGACTATAACTAAAGACGATATGGCTAAATTTTGGGCACCGAATCCTCAAATGTTAGCCTACATAAAAGCTGTAGCTGCTAAAGATAAAAAGATACTGGAACTAGGACCAGGGACACAACCCACTGATTTTGCTACACATTTCTGTGGTAGAGGAGATCACTCCGAGAAAGATTTAAATAACTATAAGATATGTGATTTTAACCAAGACAAACTTCCATACGAAGACAATGAGTTTGATTTTGTTTATGCAAGACATGTCATTGAAGATCTGTATAACCCTTTTAATTTATTAAAAGAGATGAGTCGTGTAGCCAAGAAAGGTTATATCGAAACACCATCACCACTGGCTGAATGTAGTCAACTGTGTGATATAAATATTGAAGGTGAGTTACCAGGTTATAGAGGTTACTGTCATCACCGTTGGTTAGTTTGGAATAACGGAAAAGGTTTACAACTTATAGAAAAATTTCCTATGATTGATAGACTTAAGTATGATGATAAAGCTATGAACAATGTCTTACAAGATCCTATCTATTGGGGTACGTTTTATTTCTGGAAAGATAAAATAGAATATAACATGATTAAACATGGTATTGGTCAAGACTATTTAGTTAATAACCCAGATGATTATTTCAAGAAACTTACACGAGGTATGTTAGAAGGCGCTGGTTGTAGTGGACATTATAATAAACTTATCTCAGGAGAAGCTAATGGCAAAGCATAGAGATACCGTACACATTATTGATATACCCACTTTTCAAAAACATTGGATCTACGACAGGCCTTATGGTCATGACATTGTCATCGCTGCCGATACCGGTAAAACGATTATTCAATGCAGGTGGACTGACAGAGAACGAAGTGATAACGGGAGGGTCAGTGTCAAGAGACAAGATTAAGAAAGCCCTAGCTGATCAAAGATATGGTCAGTCTGAAAAAGGTTTTGTAGGTAATAAATGGGTTCACATATCAAAGCCTTCGGCTAGACGTAGACATAAGAATGGTAAAGAAATAAAAATTACTCTAACTAAACAAACTTACTGGTTAGAATATTTAAATCATAAACAAATTATGATGGGTAAATACCCAAAGTCTGATGGTAAACTTTGCAGGTATTGTGAGAACCCTTTTACTTTTAAAGAAGCTGTAATTAACCCTGGTAATAAGGGAGCTAAACGAAAAAATAGAACTATTGAAACGAATTTGTCTATTGATAGACTTGATAACAATAAAGGCTATGAAGAAGGCAATGTTATTTTCTGTTGCGCTGGATGTAACAACAGGAAGAATCAAGTACTCATCCAAGATTGTGAAAACATATTAAGAGTGTATAATGATCGTTTTGACAATCATCAAACTTATGAAATGGAATAAACTTTATAAATACCCGAAGTCTACACGATCTTTAATTAATAATGCTAGGCATTATAGTATTGAACAGGATGGTCACAATGGCTTTAAGTTACCAAGTGTTACGACGATATTGTCTGCGACTCAACCTGCCGAGAAGCGTGAGTCATTAGCCAATTGGCGTAAACGAGAAGGCGCGGAGAAAGCCCAAAGGATCATGGACCAAGCGGCAGCTAGAGGAACAGCTATGCACAAGATCTTAGAAGGATATGTAGAAGGCAAGAATGTTGTGGATATGACGCCCGTAGGCGAACAGGCAACGCCCATGGCTAAGAAAATCATAGAAGATGGCCTGAATAACAGACTCGATGAAATCTGGGGCTCTGAGGTGACTGTTCATTATCCAGGGTTATACGCTGGAGCTACCGACTTAGTTGGAATCTATGAAAAGAAACCAAGCATCATGGACTTCAAACAATCTAACAAGCCAAAGAGAGTAGAATGGATTAGTGATTATTTTATGCAGCTAGGAGCATATGCCATGGCCCATAACTTTGTATATGGTACAAAAATAGAACAAGGGGTCATTCTAATGTGTACTCCAGATAACTATTTTCAAAAGTTTGTTGTAAATGGGCAACAGTTTGTTGCATTTCAGCACCAGTTTCTAGCAAGGGTTGATGAATACTATAAGATTCAAAAAATAGAGGAGGGTAATTATTTACCATAAGTACTTTTCACCACAAATTTTTAACTCTGAAAAATTTTTTTTGTAAATTGGTGAGTAAGTGAGTCAATCGTCTAGAAGTGTTGTGAGAGTAGGCGAGTAGTTGCACAGAGGGGGTGAGTCACAGGTGAGACAGCTGAGACAAAACTATGTTAAATACAACTAATAGGTGGTATATACCCCCCGCGAGACAATTATTGACAAGTTTTGAAAAACTAATAAATGTTATAAAAAGTACTTATGGTAAAAAGGAAGAAGAGCAAATACAAAAATGCGGTTATTAATAATAAGCGTTATTATTTTTACAGTATCCGTTGGGTCGACATCACAGCTGATGGCGGACACGCCACCGAAGAAGAGTTCGAAAAAATGGAGCCTGCTATCATTGTTACCCATGCCTATGTGTTCAAAAGAACAAATAAATTGGTGTACACCTTTGCGTCTTATGATGAAAAGGAAGCCGTCTTCTCAGACAGAAATGTCATCCCACCCGGCTGCATATTAAAAATGGAAAAGATTCTATTATGAGTCTTTCTGAGATTTTGGTTTTGATAGCACTCGTTCTTTTAATTCTTTTTCATCGACACCCTCAAGAATCGGAGAGTAATCATCTATTATTCTCTTCATACGACTCTCAAGTTCTTCAGTTGTTAAATCCTCTAGCTTACCAGTTCTAATTATTTTCTGTTCAATATATAATCCTGCTGCTTTTCCACGTGCAACTTCTGCATTTACAGCTGCGGACCAGGCACCTTTTTTAAGAGCTTCAGCTCTAATCTGGCCTAATTCTGATATATGTTTTTCATAAGTTACTTCATATTTCTTCTGCCATTCTTCTCTCAACTCACCTATGTATTTAACTACAAGCGGATATAATTTTGGATTCTGTAATTGAGATGCATATTGTCTTGCTCCTTCTTTAGCAAAGCCTGCATCAACAGCACATTGCGTTGCTGTTTTTCTGCCTTCATTCGTTACTAATTCGTAAGCGAATTTCATTTGCATTTCTGTAAGTTTTTTTGGTAGTCCCATTGACAAATAAATATACATTGTTTATAAAAATGTCAATGTTAAGCGGAAAGGTATTAAGACAAGTATTAGATAAAATGTTGAAGTCCCCTACAGCTCAAGAAGCTAGGGTGCAAGTAGTATTACCTGACGGTAAATATTATGATATTACTGGTGTACAATTGATGGAAAATAAATTATTAGGTGTGAGAGAAACACATCGAATAGCACTTACAATCAAGCCAGAGACGTGGAATATGGGGAAGGTTATTAAGAAGCTGTAAAGGTGAAACCCGAGCAAAAACTTTGGCATGAAATTAAGTTATACAACAAGAAAAATAATTGTAATTTGTCGTTCACAAGGCTTGAAAACCTTAGTAATCTTGGTACTCCTGACTTGTTGGTCTACAGTCCTAGCGGCAACTTTAAAACACTTGAATTAAAATATACAAAGCATAACAAAATACGCTTCTCCCCACATCAAATATCGTTTCATATTAAACATCCGAAGAACTCTTTTATCTTAGTTAAAGGGGGTAATCCTTTAACCTATAAACTTTATGAGGGAAGGTTTATCAAGGAGCTTGTGACTTATGGCTTGAGCCTTGATGCTTGTGCCTCTGACCTTGGAGCTTGTTGCTTGCGCCTTAGAGCTTGAGCCTTTATTCTTGGAGCTTGCGCCTCCCGCTTGTGGCTTGTGACTGGATACCCGTTATCCCTGCACCATTGCTCATGGACTAAATCTATTTGTGTTTGAATACGCCGGCTAGTGTTGACCATATGCCACGTTCTTGACTTTAGGATCCCAGCAAGCCCGGCAATCACCGCAAGCGTTGTCTTGTTGTGGAGCTGGGCAAATATTATCTCCTTTATACCATTGACCCTTTTTAGATACCACCGTTGAAGTATTGAGCCAACTCTCTGGCGCTTCCTGATCAATCATCGTTGCGGAAAACCGGATAACTAAATTATCCGGTTTAATCGGGAGGAATTTTTTAACCCACGCTTCACGCGTTGGAATCCAGTGTTTAACTGTTGGCGTAGCTTTACAGACAGCGAAAATTTTCATTAAGTGTTCCTCGTCCTGTACATCGCCGGAATCGTGCCATCTAAAATATTTTGATTTCTTTGAATTAATAATTAAGCTCATTGCGCCAACCCATAGCGGAGATCTTATAGCTCTTAATCTTTTATATTGTGCTTCTTGTACTACTTTAAAAACATAGCAGCCCTTCAGAGCGTAACAGCCATCGCAGACGCTGCCTTTTACTTTGGCAAGCTTAGAGCCAGTCTTGCATTCTTTGGCCGGTAAACCATAAGCCCATCCGGGCATTTTACTCGGCTTTGATAATGATCCTGTAATTTCTAACGCTTCTTTTACTTTCATATTATCCTCTCTATTTGTTTGCTTGTTGATAGCCCCAATCAAAATAATTACATATTTGATCTAGACTAAATGATTTAATTAACTTTATGTCTTCAACTCCATACTCATCTTCTTTGTGATAATCTTGTAAGTGAAAATCAATTAAATATTCTTTTAATGACTTTTTAGATTTAAATTCCATTGGCTCGCAAGCCCCTTGTAAATCTATTCTAATTACTTTCATAACTCCTCTCTTATCCTATAGCTTGAGCCTTGTCAAGCTTGTTGCTTGCTCGCTTGTATTTTTAACTCCCATTGACAATCACTATTATAAATTGCATTAGGATATTTTTCTCTAACTTGTATTTCTTCACACTCAAAGCAAACATAATTATTATCAGTAATATTATCACACCCTTGAGTACAATCTTTATTTGGTTTAACGTGTTTTAATAAGTTCATATTACTCCTTTACTAGGTCAAGGGCGGGGCAAATTAATAACCGGTGTTTCCCCGCCTTGTCCATCTAGTTTAGAATTATTCTAAACTAGAAATTTGTTAACTCGCCTTCGTGGCAAGCGTTAAACCAGTCGTTGCTTTCGTGTTCACAGTCAATGCAATACTCGTTTGAATTGACCGCCCACTCATCTGGTTTAGGAGTACAACCGCAATGCTTGCAAGTAAAATTAAATTCTAGTTGTGTCATTGCTCTCAAGCTCCTTTATTCTTTTTTCTAGCTCTAGTAATCTAGTAGCAATCAAATTCAGATTATCTGTATTTGTGCCAACTACTCGAGCCAACTGGTTAAGATTGTCAGCGTCTTTAACAATTATATCAGTTATCTTGTTCATTGTTTGATACATATTTCCTCCGTTGTTCATAATTAGAATATAGGATATTCCTGTTTATATGTCAATTATTAAATGTGTTCATTTTGGGTCTTTGGTTCTTGACTTATTATTCTATATAGGATAACTTAGGACTAGATATATAAACAAACAATGGAGGAAATATGTCTAAAACAATGACGAAGTATCAACTAGATCACTTCAAAGAAAAGGTGCGAAGAAATTTCGAACCTTTAATAAGAGAACAAGAGCTGTTAGTGAAACAGTATAAAACTGAGGCGACAAACAAGATAGTAGGCAAGCTATCCAAAAAAATGGGAGCTGATAAAATCTTGGAGCAATTAAAGAAGGCGGAGGCGCATTTAAGAAAAGCTCAAGACAGCGCTAAAACTTTTTTTAAGAAGAAGGCCACAAAAGAAAAAAAAGACCTCAACTCTTATAAATTCACTAGTCAGTCGTATGATGACGGCAGATTATCAGTGGAGGATTGTGAGGAGCAATTAAGAGACTGGGCGCAAGAGCTGGTTGAAAGAGAAATAAGAAAAAGACCCGAAGGTGAGAAGCTAAAACAATTGGAGCAATTACAACAACATTCAATTGATACAGTTATGGAAGCTGGAACACCTGACGAGCTAATAAGAAAACTAGATACATCAACAAAGAAAATCGGTATTGCGTGGGTTGTTGATACATCTAAAGTTAAACAGATAGCGAGTTAATATGATTGAAATATTTTTAGAAGCGCCAATGGAACTTCAATTGTTGTTGCTCGGAGGTCTTTGTGCCGTGGGTGTAATTGCATACTTCGGCATTAAAGGAACAGACGAAGCAATTGACTTTCATAATCGTTATAAGCAAGACGAAAAATGGCGGAATAAATGAAGTGGGTCGATAAAAATACAATAAGCCTTGAGTGGTGTGTTGACGATGTCAAACAGCAATTAAAGGATCGAGGTAAAAAAGAGAAGTTAACTCTTGAACAATGTAGAGATGTATTATCTCGATGCTTACACAAACACGATGCGTCAATGGGTATATCATGGGACATTATAGATTATCACATTGACGATGTGATAGCCGAAGAATAACCAATAAAAAGCGGGGCTGTTGCCCCGCTTTTTTTATATCCACACAAACCCAAAATGAACACATAGTGTATTGACATAACTAGGAAAATCCTATATCCTAGGATGGTGGCTGGGGACGGCGGTGGTATATTAATATTTTGAGCCCGAGCGAGCTCGCTCACTCACCCACCCCCCCCCCCACGTTCACGATTTGTTCCGCAAGGTGTCCATTTTGGGTCGAGCCAGGACAAAAGGAGAACGGCGCAAGAACAAAAGTAAACTGTCCATTTTGGGTCGCGCCGGGTGAATTGGCTTGATTTAAATAAAGGAATATCCTATAACAGTTATAACAACGGAGGAAACATGAACAGAAAAAATAGAAGAACAAATCCATTTTCCGGTCAATCGGAAATGTTAACTAATGAAGAGGCAATTATATACGATCAAATAAAAACGGCCGAAATGAACGAGGAATGGGAAACACTGCAAGCGGGGTTGGATAAGTTTAGTAGATTGAACCCTAGTGCATATATGACGTTATTAGATTAACAACGGAGGAAACATGGTAAGTAAATATATAAAACAATTAATAAAAGATTATAGAAACATGAACATGAAATCTTTTTTAGATAAGCACGGCGCGGAAGCGGTGGCGCTAGCAAAGAAAATGAGTGAGAGACAGAAACATGAACAACGGATAGATTCACAAGTAAGTCAATAAACATACTGTTCATAATGGGTCGGCGCCCTGCGGGCGCCCGGCTTATTCGGCCCTTCGGGCCGGGCATATCTCGGCCCCTTCGGGGCCTCGAGGGGTCCCAAACCGATCCAGGAATTAAAACCTTTTTTTTAACGTCAATCACCCTTTTTGCAAAAGGGGTCCCAATACTGTACAGTATAGTGTAAGTTTTAGAGATAGACGTCCCTAAAATACTTTTTAAGTTTATGAATATAGACCCAAAAAAATTGCAGAATTTTGAAAAGCTTCCGGCTGATGTAAGACGTGAGTTCAGTTTATTAATGAATCAGTGGGAGAATAAAAAATCGACTCAGAAAGTACAGTCAGATTTTATGTCTTTTGTAAAACACGTTTGGCCTGATTTTATTGAGGGAAAGCATCACAAAAAAATTGCGGAAAAATTTAACCGAATCGCATCTGGTAAAATTAAAAGAGTTATTATCAATATGCCACCAAGACATACAAAGTCTGAGTTTGCATCTTATCTATTACCTGCCTGGTTAGTGGGCCGTAATCCAAAATTAAAAATTATTCAATCAACACACAATACTGAATTAGCTGTAAGGTTTGGACGAAAGACCAAGAACCTAATGGACTCGCAAGAATACAAACAGGTTTTTGAAACAAGGCTCAAGGAAGATTCTCAAGCTGCAGGAAAATGGGAAACCGAACAAGGTGGTGAATACTATGCTGCCGGTGTTGGATCTGCAATTACTGGAAGGGGTGCTGATCTATTAATTATTGATGATCCACATTCTGAACAAGACGCATTAAACATGCAAGCATTAGAACGTGCGTACGAGTGGTATACTTCTGGACCTAGGCAACGTTTGCAGCCAGGTGGTACAATTGTTTTAGTTATGACTCGTTGGCATCAAAAAGATTTAACTGGACAATTAATCAAATCACAAAAAGAACCTAAAGCTGATCAATGGGAGTTAATAGAATTTCCTGCTATCATGCCATCAGGTAAACCATGCTGGCCAGAGTATTGGAAGCTAGAAGATTTACAAGCTGTTAAAGCAACATTACCTGGATCAAAATGGAATTCACAATACATGCAAAATCCAACTTCGGAAGAAGGAGCACTGATCAAAAGAGAATGGTGGCAAGATTGGGATGCAGATGATCTTCCAGCATTAAGACATGTTATACAATCTTATGATACTGCATTTATGAAAAAATCTTCTGCCGATTTTTCTGCAATTACAACTTGGGGCGTGTTTCAAAAAGATGAAGACTCAGGTCCTTGTTTAATGTTGATTGATGCATGGAAAGGTCGAGTCGAGTTTCCAGAACTCAAGCGTATCGCATTAGAACAATACGGATATTGGCAACCTGAAACAGTTATCGTAGAATCTAAAGCATCAGGGCTACCCCTAACTTATGAGTTGAGAAAACAGGGAATACCTGTTATAAATTTCTCACCATCAAAGGGAAATGACAAGCATACTCGTGTCAACTCAGTTTCCCCATTGTTTGAAAGTGGTAAAATCTGGGCACCTACTCATATGGAGTTTGCTCAAGATGTTATCGAAGAGTGTGCTGCTTTCCCTTATGGTGATCATGATGACTTGGTCGATAGTATGACACAAGCTGTGATGAGGTTTAGACAAGGTGGTTTGATAGAGCATCCTGAAGATTACAAAGAGGATCAAGGACCACGAAAAGCAAAGAAGTTTTATTAATATGGAAAATAGTTACGAACAACTTATAGACGATTACAACAACGGTATTTTAGTACAAGCCGGAGAAAGTTTAACCGATTACATCAGTAGAATGGGTGGAGTAAATTATCCTGATAAAAAAGCTAACGGTGGAATTATAACTGCATTAAGAATTGGTTTAGCTAACGGATCTTTAAGTCCAGATGAATTAGCAGCTTTAAAAGAAGAAGTTAAACAAAACCCTACAATGGTTAATGAGATTACAGATATAGAATTTGGTGTTAACGAACCAGGTCCAGCCACAGATCAAGGACCTTACCCAATGGATAAAAAAACTAAAAAAGAAAAAGAAAAAGAAATGTTAGAAGAGTTAGAAGAAGAATTAAAAAAATTAAAAAATAAAAAAGCTGATGGTGGTATAATGCGAGTTGATTTAAGTGAAGGCACACCTAGTAAAAGAGATGAACTTGTAGAAAGGTTTGGTGTAGGGTCAGATCTTTTAAAAAAAGTGTATCCTCTTTTTATGGATGAAGATGGAGATTATAGAAAAGCATTACAAATTGCAAAATACGAATTAAGTAAATTTATAAGTGGAAAAGGAACAGATTTAGATACCGGTGCTGAGTGGTATAATAAATTAGATAAAGATACTCAAAAAGAAATTTTGGAAGAAAAAATTAAAATAAGAGAAAAACGTCCAGAGATGTATAAAAAATTTGATATTAAACCCTCTCCGCAAATGGTAGAGGAAATGGAGATGCCGGTATATGATGAAGAGTATGCTGGTAAATATGGTATCGGTGGAAGATATGCAGATGGCGGCGTAGCTGGAATATTGAAGGTATAATGAAATACCCTAAAACAAATCTGTTGCCTCCAAAATCAGGCCCTAATCCTCAAGGCTTGAATATATCCTATAATACTGTTAAAGAGGTAAAGGAGAAAATATATAATGGCGGACAACGTAGACAAATCATTACCAAACACAAGAAGCGAAGTTAAGATACCATCTCCAGAGGAGATTAACGAAAAAGTACAAGAGAAAGTTACTGAAGAAGTAACAGCTCCTGATGGTGTTGAAACAATTCAAAACGAAGATGGATCAGTAGATGTAAACTTTGATCCTAGAGCCGTTGCTCCTGAAGAAGGTGACGAGCACTATTCTAATTTAGCCGAGTTCCTTGGTGATGAGATTCTTGATCCATTAGGCACACAACTACAAACAAATTTTGAAGAGTATAAAGAATCTAGAAGAGACTGGGAAAGAACTTATACATCAGGATTAGATTTATTAGGATTTAAATACGAAGACAAAACAGAACCTTTTCAAAACGCTAGTGGTGCTACGCATCCAGTTTTAGCAGAAGCGGTTACACAATTTCAAGCTTTGGCTTATAAAGAATTACTCCCGGCCGAAGGACCAGTAAGAACAGCGGTCGTTGGAAAAGTTACTCCAGAAAAAACTCAACAAGCAGAGAGAGTCAAAGATTACATGAATTACGAACTTATGGAAAAGATGCCAGAGTACGAACCTGACTTTGATCAATTATTATTTTATTTACCTTTAGCGGGTTCAGCATTTAAGAAAACGTATTACGATGAATTAATGAATCGTGCAGTTTCTAAATTTGTACCGGCAGATGATCTGGTTGTTCCGTATACGGCTACCTCATTAGACGATGCGGAAGCAATCGTTCATGTTTTAAAAATGGACGAGAACACTTTGCGTAAACAACAAGTAGCAGGTTTCTATAGAGATATCGATTTAGGAACACCGGCTGATAATGCTACAACAACTTCAGATCTTAAAGCTAAAGAACGAGAACTAGAAGGAATTAGAAAAACAGCACAAGAAAATATTTTTACGCTTTTAGAAATACATACGGATTTAGATCTAGAAGGATACGAAGATAAAGATGTGGATGGTAATCCAACAGGGATTAAACTTCCATACATTGTTACTTTAGAAGAAGCAACAAGATCTATTTTATCTATTAGAAGAAACTATGAAATTGGTGATCCTAATAAATCTAGAATAAAATATTTCACTCATTTTAAATTTTTACCTGGTCTTGGTTTCTATGGCCTAGGTTTAATTCACATGATCGGTGGACTATCAAGAACAGCAACACAAGCCTTACGACAACTATTAGACGCAGGAACTTTATCTAACTTACCTGCAGGGTTTAAACAAAGAGGAATTAGAATCAGAGATGATGCACAGTCAATTCAACCTGGAGAGTTTAGAGATGTAGATGCTCCTGGTGGAAATATAAAAGATTCATTTATGATGCTTCCATTTAAGGAACCATCACAAACTTTGTTACAACTTATGGGCGTCGTAGTACAAGCAGGTCAAAGATTTGCTTCAATAGCAGACTTGCAAGTAGGAGAGGGTAATCAACAAGCAGCTGTGGGTACGACCGTAGCATTGCTAGAAAGAGGATCGAGAACAATGTCTGCGATCCATAAAAGATTATATGCTTCACTAAAAAGTGAATTTAGATTATTAGCTCGAGTCTATAAACTTTACCTCCCACCAGAATACCCCTATGATGTTGTGGGTGGTTCGCGAACAATTAAACAAGCGGACTTTGATGACCGAGTTGATATACTGCCAGTTGCTGATCCAAATATATTTTCTCAAACACAGAGGATCTCTCTCGCACAAACGGAACTTCAGCTGGCAGTTTCCAATCCACAAGTCCATAACGTTTATCAAGCGTATAGAAATATGTATGAAGCGTTAGGTGTAAAAGATATTGATTTGTTATTAAAAAAACCACAACCGCCAATGCCAAAAGACCCTGCATTAGAACATATTGATGCAATGGCTGGTAAACCTTTTCAAGCTTTCCCTGGTCAAGACCATAGAGCTCACATCACAGCGCATTTAAATTTCTTAGCTACTAACTTAGTACAAAATTCACCGATGATGGTAGCAAGTATTGAGAAAAATATTATGGAACACATTTCATTAATGTCTCAAGAGCAGATTGAAATAGAATTTGCACAAGAATTACAAACAGTAGCTATGATGCAACAACAAATTCAGCAAAATCCGCAGCTTCAACCTCAGTTAATGAACATGATGCAAAAGATTGAGTCTAGAAAAGCTGTATTGATTGCTGAAATGATGGCAGAATTTAAAAAAGAAGACTCAGAAATTAATGGCGGCTTAGGTGCTGACCCATTAACTAAGTTAAAATCAAGAGAATTAGACTTGAGAGCAGCTGAAAATCAAAGAAGAGCTGAAGATGATGAAGAAAGAATTAATCTTGATCGTATGAGAGCTATGATGAACCAAGCTAACTTCCAACAGAAGCTAGATCAGACGGAAGAATTAGCAGAATTAAGAGCTGCAACAAGTTTAACGAAGCAAGAAATGTCTACCGCAGGCAAAAAATTTGATTTTGGTAGAAATTTTCCTAAAAAGTAGGTATAAACAATTTAATAAGGAGAAAACTATGGTTAAAATAACTAAAGAGCTAGGAGTTGGTAAAGACGGCTACCAAACAGGTGGTGTTGAGTATAAAGAAGAGGTTGGGAAAGTAGCAGTAGACCCAAGATCTAAAATTATTACCAACCAAGACGATCCTGTGAACAAAATCAACGAAGGAAATACAGTTGATGTTCGAGGTAGAAGAAGAATGCTAGCTGATAAGAAAAAAACAGCAACTTGGTATTAGTTTATGTGGCTACAAGCGATTAAATTAGCCGCACAAGCTGGTTCTAAAATTTATGCTAACAGACAAAAAGCTAAAATGGCAATGTCTGAAGCACAATTATTGCATGCAGAAAAACAAGCTCGAGGTGAGGAAGCTTACCAAGGTAAATTGTTAGAAGCGAGACAATCAGATTGGAAGGACGAAGCCGTTCTTATAATATTGTCAACTCCGGTAGCGGTGTTGGCATGGGCAGTCGTATCAGACGACCCGACAGCGATGGACAAGGTCAAAATGTTTTTTGACATGTTCTCGCAATTACCGTCATGGTTTACAAATTTGTGGATCCTTGTCGTGGCGAGTATTTATGGTATCAAGGGAACACAAATTTTTAGAGGAGGTAAAAAATAATATGGCAACAACTTCATTTTCGGGACCGATTAAAGCTGGAACGATCTCAAACACAACGGGAACAATACTTGGCAACAATGTAAAAAATACAGGTCAAGTAGCTATGACTCAGTCAATAATGATTAGTATGGCAGTAGCAGCTGGAACAAATACTTACAACGTAGGTGTAATACCTAAGAATTCACAAATAGTAGAAGTACTAATGCGTTTTGCAATAGCCAGTAACGCAGGAACTAGTGCGACTATGTCGGTTGGTAAAACTGATTCAGGTGGAGCAACAGCAGCTTTTTATACTGCGGCTCAAAATGCTAAAGCTGTGGCAGAACACACACAACAAAGTTCGGCCTTTGATAATATGGATCGTGTTGATGAAGATACGCAAGTAACTGCTACTCTTATAACAGTAGGAACAACATCAACTACAGGTCAAGCAACTGTAACAGTTACGTATATTCAAGCAAATAATTTGAGAGATGTGGCACCAAATAGTTAAAAACAATAAAACAACGGAGGTAAAAAATGAGACAAAACGGAGTAAGATCAAATGTTAGATTTATGAAATCTGGCGGCCGAGCGATGAAAGCTGGCGGAGGATCAATGTCGACTGCAAGAAAAGATATGAAATCTGGTTATTACCAAGATGACATGGGCATGAGAGGTGGTGCTATGTACAAAAAAGGTGGTAAAGTTGGCAAGAAGAAACAAGGTTACAACGCTAGAAAAGATGAATCTATTGCTATGAGAATTAAGAAGAAAAGAACTAAGAAGCAATTAAAAGCTTCTAGAGATGAGTCTTACGGAAAATTCGGTAGCAAGATGAAGAAAAAAGGTAAAATTAATAGATAGTAATGTCTAAAAATTTTATTCAAAAAGCAATTAAGAAACCGGGGTCTTTAAGAAAAGCCCTTAAAATTAAAAAAGGTGAAAAGATTCCGGATTCTAAATTAAAAGCGGCGGCAAAGAAAAAAGGTAAATTAGGTCAACGTGCAAGATTTGCGATGACTCTAAAAAAATTAAACAAGAGAGGCTAACATGGCAAAATTGTGTCCAGCAGGAAAAGCAGCAGCAAAGCGTAAATTCAAAGTTTACCCTAGCGCTTATGCTAATATCTGGGCCTCTAAATATTGTAAGGGTAAAGTAGGAAGAACTAAAAAAGCAAACGGAGGATCTGCAATGGCTAAAAATGTACCAAGTAAATTTAAAGGCTTTAGTAAATTACCAGAAGGTGTACAAAACAAAATTTCTCCATCTCTAGCTAAAAAATATGAGAGTGGTGGAAGAGTTGTTGGTGACGTAATGGGAAGAGGCCAAGGTAAAGTTATTAAGCATAAAAAAACACAAATAATTTAATGGCAAAAAAAGGTCTTAAAGAATGGTTAGACGAGAAGTGGGTAGATATAGGAGCACCGAAGAAAGACGGGAAATATCAACCTTGCGGTCGTCAGAAGGGAAGCAAGCGGAAGTATCCAAAATGCGTGCCACTTGCAAAAGCCACACGAATGTCAAGCTCGCAAAAGGCGAGTGCTGTCAAACGAAAAAGACAAGCATCTAATACTGGACCTAAACCAACTAACGTAAAAACATTTGCAAGATTCGGAGGACTAGTATGAGAATGCCAAATACAAAATATATTGGTTCATACATGAAGAGTGATTTTCAAACTCCAAAAGGAACTCTTAACGCACAAAATTCAAGTTATAAAAAATACTATGCTGGAATGGTAGACGCACCAGGATTTAAAGATGGTGGTCGAGCAAAAATGCCAGCTAGAAATAAAAAGAATTTCAGATCTACAAAATCTGGAGCAGGCATGACTCAAGCCGGGGTCAAAGCTTATAGAAGATTAAATCCCGGTTCTAAACTAAAAACAGCCGTGACTGGAAAAGTGAAGCCAGGATCAAAAGCTGCCAAACGCAGAAAATCATACTGCGCACGTTCACTAGGGCAACTCAAAAGAGCATCAGCAAAAACTCGTAATGATCCGAACTCAAGAATCCGTCAGGCAAGAAGGAGATGGAAATGTTAAAGAAAAAAAGAGCAATTAAAAAAGTTATTAAAGGTTTGACAAAAGCCTCTAAAACACACGCTGCTCAAGCTAAGACATTAAAAGGAGTTATAGGTGGATCTAGAAAAAGTAAAAGTTCTAAAAAATAGAAAAAATTGGAAAGAGTTAAATACTAAATTAAAAGCAGGAAAAATTTTAGTATTAGATAATTTATTAACTGACGAATGTTTATCTATTTTAAGAAATAGAATTCTAAGTGCATTAACATGTGATGATGTTTATAATGGTTACAAAGGCACTAATCATTTTCGTCACTCTGATATTATGAGTATTAAGATTGCAGATAATTTACAAAAAAAATTACCTGCTCTTGATCCTTTTGAAAGAGCTTGGAGTTTTATTTATAATAATAATGTAGGGGGCGTTCCTTTACATGCAGATCCATCGACTAGTAATTTAAATATATGGGTTACCCCTAATAAATGTACAAAAGATAAAAAGAAAAATGGTCTTGAAATCTATAAATTATTACCACCAAGAAATTGGACTAGAGCAGACTGGAATGCAAATCCTAAAAAAGTTGAAGAGTTAATTAAAAAATCTAATGTTAAACCTACTAAATACAATTATAAATATAATAGAGGAATTTTATTTAATGGCGCTTATTTTCATAGAACATCAGGTGTTTCTATGAAAGATGGACTTGAAAATAGAAGAATAAGTTTTACAATGTTATTTGGTAAACAATTGGAAGAGTAAAATGGCAAGAAAAGACCCTAAAGTAGGCACAGGTAAAAAACCAAAAGGTTCTGGGAGGAGACTATATACAGATGAGAATCCTAAAGATACTGTTGGAATTAAGTTTGCGACCCCTACTGATGCTCGTAAGACTGTTGCAAAAGTTAAGAAGATATCTAAACCGTTTGCAAGAAAAATCCAAATACTCACTGTTGGTGAACAGAGAGCCAAAGTTATGGGTAAGGCAAAGGTGGCAAGCATATTTAAAAAAGGTAAAGAAACAATCAGGAAAGGGAGGAAAACTTAATGTTAGAAGCGCTAAAAAAAAGATACGAAGCACAAATAGCTGAGTCTATTGCAACTTTAAATATATATGTTAAGAACTCTGTAGGAATAGGAGAACATCCACAGCATTTAAATGAAATGGATAAGTTATTACAGGTCATAGTAGATGCAGAGGAAAAAATAAAAGTAATAGAAAGGTACGTTAAATAATGGAAGATCCAATAACAATAATAGATAAAATACAAAAGTATTTAAAGGAATCTTACCAATCACTAGCAGATACAATGATTGGTGGGGGTATTGACAATATGGAGAAATACAAGTACTTAATGGGACAGGCACATGCCTATTTAAAAATTTCACAGGAAATCTCTAACCTGCTAGAACCAAAGAAGGAGCAAAAAAATGAAGACGGAACAATTATCAGATTCAAACGCGATACCGAAAACTAAATTAGCGTTAGAAGAAAAATATCAAAAAGAAAACCAAGATATTGAAAAAAAAGAAAAAGAAGTTTTAGACAAAATTCAAAACAAAGAATCTACAAAATTACCTCAACCAACCGGTTGGAGAATATTAGTCTTACCTTTTAAAATGGCAGCCAAAACAAAAGGTGGAATATTCCTATCAGAAGAAACTATAGAAAGACAGCAAGTCGGATCAAACTGCGGACTCGTTTTAGAAATGGGACCACACTGTTATGACAAAGACAAATTTCCAGAAGGACCTTGGTGTAAAAAAGGTGACTGGATAGTTTTTGCAAGATATGCAGGAAGCAGAATCATGATCGACGGTGGGGAAGTTAGACTTTTAAACGACGATGAAGTTCTAGCTACCATCAAAAATCCAGAAGATATCGTCCATCAATACTAACATAGGAGATAACTATGCAAGACGTTGAAAAAAACGTTCCTATTGATACTTCAGGAAATGAAGTTGATGTAGATATAGAAGAAACAAAAGACGAAGCTGTTGTCGAACAAAAAGAAGAAACAGTTGAAAATCCAAATGTTCGTGAAGTTGTCAAAGAGGAGACAAAAGAAGAACCCAAGGAAGAAGTAAAATCAGAAGAACCTAAAGCTGAAGAAGAAAAACCAAAAGACGAACTTGGTGAATACAGCGATGGTGTTAAAAAAAGAATTGCTAAACTTACGAAGAAGTGGAGAGAAGCGGAAAGACAAAAAGAAGCCGCTATCACTTACGCTCAAAAAGTTGAAGCAAACAGAAAAGCAGTAGAAGCAAAACTTGGAAAATTAGAACCAGGTTTTCTTGATGCCACTGAAAAAAGTATTACTGCAGGTTTAGATGCAGCGAAAGCCAAACTAGCAAAAGCTAGAGAAGCTAACGATGTAAATGCAGAAGCTGACGCAATGGCAGAAATATCTGAAGTAGGAGTTAGAAAAGCACAATGGTTAGAAGCTAAAGCAAAAGCTGAAGAGCAAACTAAAGCTAAACCAGAAGCTAGACAAACTCTTGATCAAGCATTACAACCAAGACAACCTACGCAAGACCCAAGAGCGGAAGAATGGGCTTCTAGAAACGAGTGGTTTGGTAAAGATAGTGCTATGACATACACTGCATTTGATCTTCATAAGAAATTAACTGAAGATGAAGGGTTCGATCCTAATAGTAACGAATATTATGCGGAAATAGATAAGAGAATAAGACTTGAATTTCCTAATAAATTTGGTACAACAGAGGTTAAACCAACGGCCAAACCTACACAAATAGTAGCTGAAGCGAAGCGAAGTGTAAGACCTGGACGCAAGACTGTGAGACTCACGCCATCACAGCAAACAATCGCTAAAAAATTAGGTGTGCCACTCGAAGAGTATGCAAGACAATTAAGTCAAATCACGAAGGAGGTATAAGCATATGACAAAAGAAATAGAAAAAAGAACTTCCCGTGCGAGCCAAACTAGAGACAAGAGCTCTAAGAAAAAAGTTTGGACTCCACCATCAAATTTAGATGCACCACCAGCGCCTGATGGTTTTCAACATAGGTGGCTAAGAGCCGAAACCATGGGTTTCAACGATGCTAAGAACATTCAGGGCAGATTAAGATCTGGTTATGAATTAGTAAGAGCCGATGAATATCCTGACGGTGATTATCCAAGAGTTGAAGACGGCAAATACGCTGGAGTGATCGGAGTTGGTGGCTTGTTGCTGGCAAGAGTGCCTGTTGAGATCGCGCAACAAAGAAATGCTCACTATCAAAAGAAACATGAGCAAGTCGTTGAAGCAATGGATCACGATCTTAAAGGACAACAGCATAAGAGTATGCCTATCAATATTGATAGACAAACTCGTGTAAACTTCGGTGGTACAAAGAAAAGTTAATTTTTTAACGATTCCTAGACCAACGATTAACTAACAAACGGAGAAAAAAACATGGCAACTAACAAAGATGCTCCATTCGGAATGAGAGCAATTGGTAAAGTTGGTCAAAATAACGACAACCAAGGTCTATCAGAATATAATATCGCTGCTAGCGCCCCGGCAATTTTTCAGAACGATGCTGTAAAAGCAATCAACACTGCAACAATTGCACAAGCGGCTGCAGGTGATACTTTAATCGGTACACTTACTGGTGTGTTTTTTACCGACGCCAATACAAACAAGCCAACGTTCGCTAACCATTTGAAAGCTTCAAATACGGCAACGGACATTGTTGGTTTTATATCAGATGACCCGTATGAAAGATTTGAGATTCAGTCTAACGCTGCATTAGCGTTAACATCTGTTTTCTTAAATGCGGACATCGAAGTTACGGCTGGGACTACAGCAAACTTTCAGTCCAAGTCTGAACTAAACGCATCTACGGTTACTACAAGTACAGCTCAATTGAGAATACTTGGTGTGACTAAAGACGCAGAAAACAATAACACTTCAAATGTGACTACGTACGCTACAAACGCAAACTTTGTTTGCAGCATTAACGAGCACTTCTTGAAGGGTACTGTAGGAGTATAAGGAGATAAACTATGGCAATAAGTAGAGGACAACTAGTTAAAGAACTAGAACCAGGTTTAAACGCCCTTTTCGGCCTGGAGTATAAACAATACGAAAACCAACATGCTGAGATCTATGCTACTGAAACTTCAGACAGAGCGTTTGAAGAAGAAGTAATGTTATCTGGCTTTGGACAAGCACAAACTAAACCAGAAGGTTCTGGTGTAGTGTTTGACAACGCACAAGAAACATACACGGCAAGATACACTATGGAAACTGTTGCGTTAGCGTTCGCGATTACTGAAGAAGCAATCGAGGACAACTTGTATGACAGACTTGCGTCTAGATATACAAAAGCGTTAGCAAGATCTATGGCTCAGACTAAACAAACAAAAGCGGTAACACCTCTTGTGAATGGATTTACTACATTCCAATCTGGTGACGGCGTAGTTCTGTTTAGCAGATCTCACCCAACAATCGCTGGAAACGTTGCGAATACGTTAGCAGTACAAGCTGACCTTAACGAAACGTCATTAGAGCAGTCTTTAATAGACATCGCTGAAATGACTGACGAAAGAGGTTTATTGATTGCAGCAAAAGGATTAAAATTAATTATTCCTTCAGCTCTTCAATTCACAGCTGAGAGACTAATGGCTTCTCAAGGTAGAACAGCTACAGCTGATAATGATATCAATGCTATCAGATCTATGGGAATGGTTCCTCAAGGTTACAGAGTGAACAATTTCTTAACTGATCCTGATCAGTTCTTCATTATTACTGATGTACCAAATGGTATGAAGTACTTTGATAGATCACCTATCAAAACAGCTATGGAAGGTGACTTTGATACTGGAAACGTAAGATACAAAGCTAGAGAAAGATACGTATTTGGCGTATCTGACTATAGAGGTATCTACGGTTCTAACGGAGCGTAATAAATAACTTTAAAGGGGGCTGTTGAAGGCCCCCTTTTTATGATAGAAAGAAAGAACCCATGAAAAATTTCAGAGTACAAATCAGAGCATATGGCTATCATGCTGACTTCAATCTTGTGTCAGAAAATGAGGATAAAGCCTTTGAAAATGCACTAGTTGACAAGCTAGGACAAAATGATATAGTCTGGGAAAAAGACGGATTTACTAGTAAATCCAAATTGTGGTTAACCTATGAGGAGGTTATAAATGACACACGTTCAGGAACTCTACACGAAGAAAAGAGGACTAGAACTTGAATGGTCGCAGCACTATAATCAGGAGAAAAGATATACTCTTGATATGGTGAGAATTGATGACAAAATTAGACAAGTCATCAGTCATATCAAATTAGCTGAAGCACAAGTTGCTCAACAGACTAATAAGATAGAAGACGCTGCACCTGACGTTTCTGTAGCTACGTAACACAAAAACGCTACACCGCTGAAATCGCACTTTCTTATAAGGTTCTCTTGCACTCTATTAAAATCTGCTATATATCTAAATCACTATACAATTAATTAGAACATAGACGCGTATAGTCGACGGCCTAGAGACTATGTTCAAAAAACTAGGAGGATATAAATATGGCAAATACAACATTTTCGGGACCGGTAAGAGCGGGAACGATTTCAAACACAACAGGTACAGTACTTGGATCTAACATTGCGAATGTTGGACAAGTTGTAATGGCTCAATCAGTAAAAATTGACATTATTGGTGCTTCACATTTAAATCAAGTTTGCGCAGTAGTTCCAGCAAATTCACAAATAGTAGACGTTATTCTTAACGTAACTACAGTGAATAATGATGGTGGTGCAGCAACTGTTTCAGTGGGAACCGTAGCGGATGCAGATGCATTTATAAATGCAGCTAATGTTAAAGCTTTAGCAACTACTCACGGTACTTTAGACACAGAAGCAACTAATGTTGGTGCAACTGACATACAAGTTCTTGCTGATTTTACAGGTGCTAATGGAGATAGTACAACTGGTGCAGCTACAGTTACTGTTATGTACTTACAAAATAATTCTGTTCAAGACGCAGCAGATCTATAATAATTAATTAGTGTGGGGCTTCGGCCCCACATAAATTTAATAGGAGAAAAAAATATGGTATTCGGATCAGATAACGAAGCAACACAACAAACGACTGAGACAGGAACAGTTCAGTCTGGAAGAACAAGAGTTTACGGATTGTATTATACTGGAACCGCTACTGCTGGAGACATCGTTTTAAAAGATGGAGGATCTGGTGGAAGTGCAAAAGTAACTCTTTCAAAAGCAGCCGTTGCAGAATCTAAAATGGTTGAGTTTCCAAGACCTGTTTTATTTAAAACAGATGTATTTGCAACTTTTACGACTGAACAAGTTACGTCTATTACTGTTTTTCATAGCGGCGGAAACCAAGATTAGGAGGCTGACTAATGGCCAACACGACTTCTGGAACTACAACGTTTGAAAAAACTTTTTATATCGATGAGATAGTTGAAGAGTGTTACAACAGACTTGGGCTGTTTGATATGAGCGGTTACAATTTAAAAACCGCAAGAAGATCTTTAAACATAATGTTTCAAGAGTGGGGTAATAGAGGACTTCATTATTGGGAAGTAGGAAATACAAATATTACTTTAGTTAATGGTCAAAACGAATACGCCATTTATCGTTCTACAGGTGACGGAAATTCTAACGGAGTTACTTCAACTTTAACAGCAGCCATAACTACAACTTCTCAAACCACTGGAATTACAATCGCTTCAAAAGATAGAATGCCTACAGAAGGAACAATCAATGTAGGTTCTGAAAATATAAGCTACACAGGATTTAATAGTTTAGAATTAACTGGAGTAACAAGGGGAGTTAACGGAACAACTGCAGCTACTCACTCTAACGGTGCTGCTATCACTAATTTTGTAAATGGTGCTTCTGATATTTTAGAAGCTTCTTTTAGAAATAGCTCTAATGTTGATTCACCTTTATCAAAAATAAATAGATCAGCTTATCAAGCTTTATCTAATAAATCGGCTACAGGTCAGCCATCACAATATTTTGTTCAAAGATTTATAGACAGAGTAACTATTCAATTATATTTAACACCCGGATCTTCAGAGAATGGTCAAGCTATTAATTTTAATTTTGAGAAAAGAATTCAAGATGCAGGTGCTTATACAAACGCAACTAATGTTCCATACAGATTTGTACCTTGTATGGTTGCAGGCTTAACTTATTACTTATCTATGAAATATAAAAAAGATGAAACACAAGCTTTAAAACTAATATACGAGGATGAATTGGCTAGAGCTTTAGCAGAAGACGGATCTCCATCAAGTACGTTTATATCTCCTAAAAGCTACTATCCTACAGCATAATTATGGGAAACACAGCACGAGGAAAATACGCAAAATTTATTTCAGACAGATCTGGATTAGAATTTCCATACAGAGAAATGGTTAGAGAATGGAATGGTGCAAGAGTCCATAGTTCTGAATTTGAACCTAAGCAACCTCAATTAGAACCAACACCTTTTACAGCTGACCCTCAAGGTTTACAACATCCAAGACCTGCAAGAAAAGAACCACCTACAACTGATATTTTACCAGAAAATCCTTTTTCAACTAACGGCACAACAACAATAACAGTTAGCCAACCTTTTAGTGGATTAGTAAATAATGATCAGGTTAGATTTACAGGATTACCAAGACCCATTGGCGGTGTTCCAGTAGCCGCGTTTACTTTAAAAACTACTTTGGCTTCTGATTTAACAGCCACTGAAGTTGGATCTTTAACTTTAACTGATGCAACTTATTATCCAAATTCAGGATATTTAATGATTCAAAAAGTTATTGAACCTGGTATATTACCATCACCAAATGAAAATATAACTGTAGGTCAATTTCAAAATGAAGTTATTCAATATAGCTCAAAAGCAGGTAATGTTTTAAGTGGTTTAATAAGAGCATCTGCAGCGCCTTTTAGAGGCGTAACGTTAAATCCTACTATAGCTGGAGCTCACAGCTCTGGAGCTATTGTTTTTGGGTCTTATCCAATAACAATGATTGAAACAACGGTTAACCAAGCTGGACAACCACCACAAGTTACTGTAAAAAATAGTTATAGTTTTACAGTTAATTCAGCTGCAACATCAACAGAAACAGGAGGAGGATTTCAAAGTATTGTAAGTCCTTTAAACGATAGAGCATGACATATTTAGAATTAAAACAAAAAATTTTAGATTACACAGAAGTTAGTTCAACAGTGTTTACCGATACTATCATTCAAGGTTTTATTGAAGATGCTGAATTTAGAATTTTAAGAGATGTTGATTCGGATAATAACAGATTTTATGCAACAGCTAGTTTAATCGTTAATCAAAGATATGTTTTAGTTCCTGAAAATACCTTAGTTATTAGATCAGCTCAGATTGTAAAACCGCCAAGTGGCAGCGAAGACAGAGGCTTTTTACAGTTTAGAGACACCAATTTTATGAGCGAATATAACCCTACGGACGCTACAGGAGAGCCAAAATACTATGGTTGGTGGGATGCGAACAATATTGTATTTGCTCCTGTTCCAGATCAAACTTATGAAATTCAGATAAATTACATCTTGAAACCCACTGGATTATCCGCTACAAATAGTACTTCATATTTAGGTACGAACTTTCCCAACGGACTTTTATATGCATGCCTAGTCGAGGCTTACGGATTTTTAAAAGGCCCACAAGATCAGTTGACACTATACGAAAATAGGTATAAACAAGCTGTAGAGGCCTTCTCAATCGAAGCGATGGGAAGAAGAAGACGAGATGAATATCAAGCTGGTGTTCCTCGTATAGGAAAACAATAAGGAGTTTTATGGCAATTACACAAGCAGTAGCAAATAGTTTTAAGAAACAACTATTAGAAGCAAAACAAAATTTTTTAACATCAGGATCTGGTGGAAATAGTTTCAAGTTAGCTCTTTATTCTAGTTCAGCAACTTTAAATTCAGCAACAACTGTTTACACAACAACAAACGAAGTTAGTAACTCAGGATCTTACTCAGCTGGTGGAGGAGCTTTAGTAAACTCTGGAACTTCAATTTCAGCTGGTGTTGCAAGAACAACGTTTGCAAATTTATCTTTCACGTCTGCAACAATTACTGCAAGAGGTGCTTTAATTTATAACACATCACAGTCAAACGCTGCGGTTTGTGTTTTAGATTTTGGTGGAGATAAAACAGCAACATCTGGAACGTTCACAATTCAATTCCCAGCAAACACATCAACTGCCAGTATCTTAAGGATATCAGGTTAATTAGGAGGTAGCCTCCTATGGCCGATAAAACATATACAGTCACTGTCGCAAGTGGAAACTTATATGGTGGTGGTACAGGTAATGTTTTTTATTTAGACGGAGTTAGAAATGCGACAGGACCCGGTGAAATTGATTGGGTTCAGGGAGCCACTTTAAGATTTAATCAAGACGATTCTTCTAACGTTAATCATCCATTATTATTTACAACTGATGCATCCTCACCAAATTCCTATAGAATTACAACTGGTGTAACTTATAATTTAGACGGATCTACAGTTCCTGAAAGTGATTACATAACCACAGCTTCTTTTAATGCTGCAACCACTCGATACGTAGAAATTACACCTGCCAATAACACTGACTTTTATTATTTTTGTTATGTGCATGGAATTGGAATGGGTGGACCTGTTGATATTCAACAAGATGTTTGGGGAGCTCTTTCTTGGGGAGAAGGAGGATGGCAAGATCAAGGTTCTATATCCGTAACTCCAACAGGAATTGGAACTACTTTTACTTTAGGTTCCATAACTGTAAACGCAACCGTCGAGGAAGGTTGGAGTAGAGAAGCTTGGGGTCAACAAGTTTGGGGTGATAATGAAAATTTTGTAGAGGTTGATTTAACAGGAATTGGTTTAACAGCTAGCCTTGGATCAGTAACAATTAATGCTGAAGTAAACACCGGTTGGGGAAGAGCTAACTGGGATGATTTAAGTTGGGGTGTGAGTTTTGCTAATCAAACTGTACAACCAACTGGAATAGGAATGACTGCAAGTATTGGAACACTTTCAATATCAGGAGAAGTAAACACCGGTTGGGGAAGATCTAATTGGGGTGAATTAGGTTGGGGAATTGCTTCAACTTTAATACCTACTGGATTTTCAATGTCATTTTCTTTAGGCACAGTAACGACAACCACTGAAATCAATACTGGTTGGGGAAGAAACGAATGGGGTCAAGGCTTATGGAATAATGATGGTGATCAATTAATCGTTCCAACAGGATTTGGAATGAATGTAATTCAGGGTAACCCTAGTATTCAAACCGAAATTAACACTGGTTGGGGTAGAAGCACTTGGGGCGCATTAGATTGGGGTGGTTTCTCAGATTCTATAATTGTAGGTGTTTCTGGAAATCCTATAACTGTGTCATTAAACAGTGTTACAGCTACGCCAAATACGATAGTTACACCCACTGGAGTTAGCACAACAGTTAATTTAGGGACACTTGACGTTTCTGGAACAGCTGATATAACACCTACAGGAAATAGCTTGACAGTAGCCACAGGATCGCTTAATGCTATTATCTGGAACCAAGTTGATACAGGCACAGCACCCACTTGGAAAAATGTTGACACAGCTGCTTAATTTTAATAAAATACGAACAAATAAGGACTTAAAACTATGGCAAACAGTACATCAAGCTTTTTAAAACTTACCGTACAAGCAACTGGTGAAAACTCAGGTACGTGGGGTACAATTACAAACACAAACTTATTAATTCTTGAGCAAGCATCAGCTGGTTATGAAGCAGTAACACTTAATGCTACAACAGGAGCAACTTTAGTTGCAACAAATGGTGCTGTTTCAAACGCTAAAAATATTGCGTTAGAATTAACAGGAACAATTACAGGAGCAGTAGATGTTATTGTTCCAGTAACAGAAAAATATTACATTATTAAAAACTCAACATCTGGAGCTCACGCAGTAACAGTTAAAGTATCAGGTCAAACTGGTGTAACTTGGGCTGCTGCTGATAAAGGAACTAAAGTTCTTTATGGTAACGGAACAGATATGGTTAACTCTAATTTAGAGAAATTATCATCTGACTACGCTCCTCAACTTTCAGCTAACTTAGACGCAAATGGTCAAAACATTTTAATCGATGGTGCTAATTTTATCGGAGATGAAAATGGTAATGAACAAATTATATTTGCAACTACAGGATCAGCTGTAAATGAATTTTCAGTAACTAACGCTGCAGCAGGAAATGCTCCAGCATTAGCAGCTACTGGTGGTGACACAAACATTGATATGACTTTGACTCCAAAAGGAATTGGTAGAGTTGTATTAAATGGTGGTGGTAAAATCCAACAGCTTGCAGAAAAAGTTACAACATCTGCAACAGCAGCCACTGGAACAATTAACTACGATGTTATTACACAAGCAGTTTTAAATTACACAACTGATGCAGCAGCAAACTTCACAGTAAACTTAAGAGGAGATGGATCTAATTCATTAAACTCTATTATGGATACAGGTGAATCTATTACTGTAGCATTCATTGTTAAAAATGGTGCTTCACCATATTACAATAATGCTTTTCAAATTGATGGATCTTCTGTAACTCCAGAATGGCAAGGTGGATCAGCACCTTCAGCTGGAAATGCTAACTCATTAGATGTTTATACATACACAGCGATTAAGACTGGTGATGCTACGTTCACAGCGTTAGCAGCTCAGACTCAATTCGCTTAATAGGAGGATAGAAGAAAGATGCCAATATTAGGATCATTTGGAGCAGCAGCAAAAGGCGGCTTTGGCCGAGGCGGAAAAGTTATTGAATATCCTTACGATGCAGAAATGTTAATCATTGCTGGCGGAGGAGAAGGCGGCAATTATAGAGGTGGAGGTGGCGGAGCAGGAGGCTTTCGAACTTCTACGCAGACAATCTCTGAATCATTTGATATTACTGTTACTGTCGGATCTGGTGGATCTGGTGGTGCTACAATAGGAACATCTGGTGGGTCTTCTGCAATAAGTGGACCAAACTTAACTACAATTACATCTGCCGGAGGCGGCGGAGGCTCTACGGCCGCTACACCTGGACAATCTGGTGGTTCTGGTAGTGGCGCTGGAGGAAATAATACACCTCAATCAGGAGGAGCTGGTAATACTCCAAGCACAACTCCATCTCAAGGAAACCCTGGAGGTGGAAATAATAATTCAAGTTACTCTGGTGGTGGCGGAGGAGGCATTGGCGGTACTGGAGGAAATGCTGGAGGCCCTGGAGGATCTGGAGGAGCTGGTACTGCAAATTCAATAACTGGTGCATCTGTAACATACGCTGGAGGCGGCGGAGGCGGAGGCGCTGAAATCGGAAACGCTGGAGGCCCTGGAGGATCAGGTGGTGGCGGAGCTGGCGGAGGTCCTGGCCAACCTAATACTCCTGGAACCGATGGTTTAGGTGGCGGTGGCGGAGGAGCCCAAAATGGTGGTGGCGACGGTGGAGACGGAGTCGTTATTATAAAATTACCTACAGAAAAATATAGTGGAAAAAAAACAGGTTCACCAACAGTAACTGAGTCTGGTTCAGATACTATAATGACATTTAATGGAGCAGGGACATATACAACATAATGGCTTATTTTTCTAAATTAGATTCTAACAATAAAGTAATTGATTCAATAAAAGTTGAAGACGATGTAGTAACTCAAGATGGCTCTCTTAATGAAGAAAAAGGTCAGGCTTTTTTAAGAAAAATTTTTAATGAACCCGATGCTGTTTGGAAAAGATCAGTAAAAGGAATGTGTCTAGGAGCTCATAAACATGGTGGTGAAATTTTTAGAAAAAATTATGGAGGAATAGGTAGTACCTATGATGCAGCTCGAGATGCTTTTATACCTCCTAAAACTTTAAACCCTGATGGAACTGAATCTACTACAGTAGTTTTTAATGAAGACACATGCGGTTGGGATTACCCTGTTTCAAGACCTACAGAACCTGCAAACTCTGTTTGGGAGTATGGAGATATAGGCGGCTGGCAAAGAATTGATGAAGTCTCTGAAGGTAAAACATGGCAATACAACTCTACTGATGGTTGGGTAGAAGTAGATATTTAACAATTATTTAAAATTTTTCCCTGATATCCAAGCAACTAAAGAATTTCTTTCACCTTTTGAAACTGGTGTAACTTCGTGCAATACATAACTTGGAAACATAACTAAAGTACCTTGTTCTTTAGACATTGGTAAAGGTTTATCTTCAAAATATAAATTTAAATCACCTCCTTTATATTTTTTAGGTTCGGTTAATTGGACAGATAAAGATAACTTTCTTATTTTTGTATTGGTGCCTTTATCAACATGTTTTCCATAATATGATCCGACAGCTTTATAATTAGTAAATTGTAATCCCTCTAAAAAACCCTCTACATCAAATTTAAAAAATTGATCATTTAAACTTTGTGATATGTCAGTGAGTCTTTTAAAAATCCAATCTGTTTTTTCATCTGGTTGAATCCAATTAATTTTACTTTTTCTATACTTTTTTGTTTTTGCAGGATTAGCAACTTGTCCTGTGATTAAATTTTTTTTACCTAATTCGATAATTAAATCGCATTCTTCTTTTGAAAAAGCGCTCTTCCAATAAGCCCATTCATGAACGTGATCTAATTTAAATGGCCAATTACTACTCATTAAAAATAATTAAAGTTTATGTTAAATCTTGCTTTTGCATTTGTACAAGTTGAACTAGCATGAGGTTTATTTGCATCAAATAATAATAATCTATTTTCAATAGAATCAATTTTTTTTCCATTATTTAATGAAGTAAAACCATCACACGTATTTAATGAAAATATTGCTCCTTGGTGTTCGAAGTCATAATCAATGTGTTTTTTGTTAATTCTTATTTTTTCTGTAGAAGGATAACAGTTGCATTTAATTCTTATCAAAGATTTTATTTTTAATTTATTAAAAAATATTTTTTTAATGAAAGGATAAATGGAGCTATTACTTGTATCTTCGTAAATAAGATGAGTAAAATAACTTGTAGAATCATTTTTAGCATGATTTCCATTTATTAAATCTTGAAAATACCAAGAAAACTCTTTGTTAATGATAGAGTTTTTTAATGTAATAAAATCTTCTTTATGAAGAAAATTATCTATTATTTTATATTTTAATTTCATTCTCTCTTGCTTTTTAAACTATACACTATTATAGTATATTACATATAAAGATGCAAGAGACATTTATAGAAAGCTATCAAATAGACACAGAAGTTTGTAAAGAACTTATAAAATATCATAAGAAAAATAAGGAGTATAAACGACCTGGAGTTGCTTATGATACAGATGTAAAAAACACTGCAGTAAATACAGATATTAAAGAGTCAATTGATGTTACTTTTTTTAATATGTCTAGTAATAAAACTATAAAAAAATATTTTTCAGAGTTGAGTAAATGCGTACGTCAATATGTTAGTAAATATAAATTAGGAAGATATCATACCTATGATTCAAATTTAATACAACACTATCCACCAGGGGGTGGTTTTAAAGTTTGGCACTGTGAAAGATATGTTGGATATGTGCCAGGTCAATTCATAGCTCAAAGAGGACTCGTTTATATGACGTATTTAAATGATGTTACTGATAAGGGAGAAACTGAATTTTATTATCAAAAAGTTAAAGTTAAACCTAAAATAGGTAAAACTTTAATATGGCCAACTGATTTTACTCATTTACACCGAGGTATTCCATCACCTACTCAAGAAAAATATATTGTAACAGGTTGGTTCATATTAGTTTAATATGATGTTATTACATAATATTCCTATCATACATAATTCTATTTTTTTATATCAATTAGATATAAGAAAAAATTATAATAAAATATTTGAAAAACAAAAAATAAAACAAGAAGCAAATGGTTTTTTAACTTATTCAAGCACTGAATATAATATTTTAAATGAATTTAAAGATTTAAAAAAAGAATGTGAAAAATCAGTAGGTTCATTAATCACTGATAAATTATCTTTTAAAGATAATAACTTTAAAATTTTTAATAGTTGGATTACTAAAACAAAACCTAAAGGTTATTCTGAACCACATACACATTCAAACTCTTGGATTAGTGGTGTATACTATCCTAAGTTCTCTGAAGATTTTAAAATTAGATTTTATAATGATTTTTTAAATCCCTTTCATACAAAAGTAAAAAATTATAACATCTATAATTCTAAATATTGGGATATAACTCCAATGTCAAATTGTCTTGTATTATTCTTTAGTAATATGAGACATAATATTTTACCCAATAATTCAAAAGAAGATAGATACTCTTTGGCTTTTAACGTTTTACCCAATGGTTCTTTTGGTACTGAAGATTCTTTTTTAAAATTAAATATAAAATAATGAACGTATTAAATTTAAGAGCTATTCCTATAGCAATTTCAAAACTAGACTATTCTTTAAATAAAAAACAAAAAGAATTTATAATGAAACAAAATTATCAAGAAGGAAAAAATGTAAAAGTTTCTAAGAGTAATTATATCTTTAATAATAAAATATTTAAAAATATTAAAAATCTTTTTGATAAAAAAGTAGATCAGTATTTAAAAGAAGTTTTACAAATTAAAAATGAAGTCTATGTTACTCAAAGTTGGACAACCATTAATGATAACACTGTTCATCATTCTCATAGTCACAAAGGAGCTTTTTTAAGTATTGTTTTTTATCCAGAAAGCAAAGGAAAAAATACTATTTATTTTGAATTAAATAAAAGCAGTATTCAAGAAGCATTTGATTTTTCATATAATCCAATTCAATATAATATATATAATAGTGAAACTTGGCATCTTCCTACAAATGAAAAAGATTTATTTATATTCCCTGGTTGGATAAGACATCATTCAGTAAATGAAGGGAGCAAAATTATGGTAGGAGCAAATTACTTTTTAAAAGGTAATTTAGGAGAAAAAAATAGAAAAGATTTTCTCTATTTAAAATAATAGGTATTTAAATTGGACTCAATTGTAAAAAGATTTTCTGAGCATTTAGAGTCTATAGAGTATCCTAAAAGTAAAACATCTTGGAATATTGCAGGTATTATAAAAGGTCAAAATGCCTTTTACAGATTTGATATTAGAGAAATGATAAAACTGTCAGATGGCACACCTGCTCAAAAATTTAAAACAAATATTAAAGCTGATAAAATGGTATTAGAAATAGGTAATAAGTGGATTATTCTAGATTTAGAAGAACTACATAATTACTTAAAAAAGAATAGGTTAAAAAAGGTCTACGTAAATGATTTGATACCTAAGCTAGAATGGACTATATTTTTGCCTAAAAACTAGTATAATAGATCCCATGGCATTAAAAGAAGTAAAATTTCAAGCAGGTATTGATAAACAAAGCACGCCTTCAGCCGCTGCAGGTAAATGGGTTGATAGTGATTTTGTTAGATTTAGATATGGAGTGCCTGAAAAAATAGGTGGTTGGGATCAATTAACCACTGCTAATAATACTCTTCCTGGTGTAGCTAGGGCTCAACATACATTTACTAGTTTAAATGGTACAAAATTTTCGGCTATTGGAACAAGCTCAGGTTTATTTATTTTTAGTGGTGAAAGATTTTATGATATTACCCCTTTAGCTGGATCTCCAGTTTCAGGAGGAACCTTTACTACTTCTGCAGCAGCTGGTTCTACAGTAACGATAAATTCTACAGGTCACAGTATTCTAGTTGGAGATTACGTGGTATTTACTTCTGTATCTGTGGCTGGATCTACAACACTTACAGCACCTGATTTTCAAACCTACGCTTTTGAAGTATTAACCGTCCCTAACGCAAACTCATTTACTATAAGTTTATTGAACCCTGCTGCAGGTGTAACGACAGCGGAAGGTAATTCCGGAATGACGGCTCAAGGATCATTTAACTATCAAAGGTACATAAGACCAGGACCCACTTTTCAAACTTTAGGTTTTGGTTGGAGCACTTATCAATGGGGTAAAGAAGCTTGGGGCACAGCAAGATCAACTTCAAACGTAACGTTAGACCCAGCTAACTGGTCTTTAGATCATGCTGGTAATACCTTGATTGCAACATTAAGAAATGGAAATACTTTTCAATGGGATTCTTCTGGAGCTTTAGCAACTAGAGCCACTGTAATTGCAGGGGTAGGCAGTGAAGTTAATATGGTTTCAACGTTATCTTTATTCTCAGACAGAGATAGACATTTATTTCAGTTTGGTGCTTTAACGGATATGACTGATGCAACGACACAAGACCCTATGTTTATTAGATTTACGAATCAAGAAACATTAAACGTATACACACCAACAGCAACAAACACTGCTGGTACATTTAGATTAGATACGGGAAACAGAATTACTGCTGCTGTTCAAGGTAAAGACTATGTTTTAATTTTAACAGATCAAGCTGCTTATGTAGCTCAATTTGTAGGACCACCATTTACATTTAGTATTAGACAAGTGGGGACTAACTGCGGATGTTTAGGACAACACGCTGTTGTTTTTGCTCAAGGTGCTGTTTACTGGATGGGTCAAGCAGGTGGGTTTTTTGCATTTGATGGAACAGTAAAACAAATACCTTGTTTAGTAGAAGACTTTGTATTTACTACAGGTGATGGTAATCCAGGTCTTAATTTTGATGCTAATGAAATTATCTATGCAGGTCACAATAGTTTGTACACAGAAGTAAATTGGTTTTATCCATCAAAAAATTCACTACAAGTTGATAGATGTGTGACTTATAATTATGCAGAAAATAGCTGGAATACAAGTACATTAGATAGAACCACTTATGTAGACGCAGCTGTTTTTGAAAGACCTTATGCTACTGATTATATTCCAAACGGATCTACAGATTCTAATAGTCCTTCGGATACCCCTTTCTTTCCAATATCAGGAATTACTAACAGAGATGGGGCCACAGTTTTATATGAACATGAAAAAGGTGTAGATCAAGTTAACAGCACGGGTACATCTGCTATTCAAGGGTTTATAAGATCTGGAGATTTTGACATTGCTGATGGTGAATTTTTTGCTTCAGTAAGCAGGTTTATTCCTGACTATAAAGAGATTGTGGGTAATAACCAAGTTACTTTATTTATATCAGACTATCCATCTGACACTCAGACTAGTTCACCTTTAGGACCCTTTACAGTTACCTCAACCACTGATAAGATAGATACTAGAGCAAGAGGAAGATTAGTAAGTGTGAAATTTGAAAACACGGCAGTAGGAGAGTCTTGGAGATATGGTTCTCTTAGATTGGATACAAGACCAGATGGTAGAAGATAATGGCTAAAATAATTAATTATATACCAGAACCGGCGCCAACGTATGATCCATCTAATCAACGTCAAATTTTAGAAGCATTAGATACTTTAAAACAACAACTTAATTTTTCTTTTCAACAAGATTTAAAAGAAGAACAAGATATTTATAATTATTTTTTATCATAATGGCAGTATTATATAAAAGCGCAGTAATTGATTTAACCACTACAAATTTAACAACAGTGTTAACTATTAACACTAGTGCCTATGCTATTGTTAAAACTGTTCAAGCCAGTCATGAAGCGGCATCTAACGTTGATGTAGATCTTTATTTAAAAAAATCTGGTGGTAGTGATACTGAAATAAGTCATGCACAGCTTAATAAAGATTTTAAAAATATGCTTTCTAATACCTTGAATTTAGAAGCGGGTGATGTTATAAAAATGCAAGCAGACACTGCAGACACTATAACGGGATTTGTAAGTTATGCTCTAGTAAATAGAGAAGATCAGAATGGATGATATAACAAAGATTAAGTGTATAACTAAATATACTTATCGTAATAAAAAGACAGGAGAAATCTACAAAGAGAAAGTAGAAGGTCCTGACATTGTGGTTGATTGTGAAGTTACAGTTGACCCTAAGAATTTAGACTTATTTCAGAAAGTAATGAATAATGATAATAAATCCAACACCTAAAGGTGGAACGGAATTACAACTAGAATATCTAACCCAATACGTAGATCTTCAACTATTAAGTAAGGTACAAATTACAACATCTGTTCCAGAAAAAATTCCATTATCAAAAGATAAAATAAATATTCTTTGGCAGAAAAATTCTTGGGATCAACCTAATATTTATCCCTGGTTTAAAGATAAAAAGAATCACACTAAATACGATTGGTATGTATTTAATTCACATTGGAACTTTGAAAATTTCACTAAAAAATTTGGTTTAGATAGAGGCAAGTGTATGATTATTAAGAACGGTATAAGTAAAATAGAACCTGCTCCTGTTTACGAAAAAGATAAACCTATAAAAATTATACATCAAATAACCCCTTGGAGAGGGTTAAATGTATTGCTTGGGGCTATGCAATTAGTAAATCATCCCTTAATTACTTTAGATGTTTATTCATCTACAGAGATTTATGGCAAAGCTTTTTATGAACAGAATGATAAAGAATATAAAGGTTTATACGAACAAGCTAAACAATTAAAAAATGTAAACTATATAGGTTATAAACCTAATACTTACATTAAAGAACATTTAAAAGATTATCATATGTTTGTTTACCCGAGTATCTGGGAAGAGACATCTTGTATTTCAGCTATAGAATCTATGGCAGCAGGACTTTATACAATTGTGACAAACTTAGGGGCTTTAGCGGAAACATGTTCTGAGTTTGGTATTTACGTACCTTACGACAATAATCATAGAAGGCTGGCTTTTAAATTTGCACAAGCTATTAAACAAGGGGCAGAAGCGATTACTCATAAACCTATTCAAGATCATTTAAAAAGACAGAGTGATTTTTACAATCTGTATTATAGTTGGCCTAAACAAGCTGCAACTTGGACACAATTTTTAACTGGAATAACAAGTGATGCAAGAAAAATCTAATGAACCTATTTGGTTTGATAAGGAACCTGTGCAAACAATAGATCTAACAGAACAATTAAAAGGACATACATTACCACCTCAATCTAAGTATAGAATTATGGTGGCTACACCTGTACACAGTGAAGTAGGTATTCATTATGTTAGAGCCTTACTTAAATTTCAAATGGCATGTATGACTAAGAATATACTAGTTAGTTTTCATCTTATTAAATCGTCTTTAGTCCAACAGGGTAGAAACATATGTGCTGCTGATTTTGTTTCTGATAAAGAGAACTACACCCATATGTTATTTATAGACTCAGACGTAGATTTTGAAACAAAAACAATATTTAAGATGTTAGAAAAGGATAGAGATATTATAGCTGCTCCTTATCCTATGAAGTTTATTAATCAAGGATCTGTTTATAGAAGAATGAAAGATGAAGATTTTAAGAATAATAAAGATTTTTTAAAATATGGTTATACATTTCCTATCAAAGTACCAGATGTTTCAGCTATTGAAGTAACCGATGGAGAAACAGAGGTTACTCATGCACCAACGGGCTGCATGCTTATTAAAAGAGGTGTTATTGAAAAGATGATTAAAGCTTATCCAGATCTTGAAATAGTACAAGATACTTATTTAAATGGTGAAAAAGTTAGAAGACCTAATTTTTATAACTTCTTTGATTGTGTACACGATCCTAAAACAAAACACTTCTACGGAGAAGACTTTGGTTTCTGTAAAAGATGGACTGAAATAGGGGGTAAAATATACCTTTATATTGATGATGAATTAGGCCATACTGGTGAATATAGGTACGCTGGTAGGTTCATGGATGACCTTGTAGCTACAAGTAAAGTCGTTGACGAAGACGAAAAAATCAAATAAAGTGCTAAATTACAGGATTTCTACGCCTGCCTTTACTAACAATTATTTATAAATTATGGCAATAACAAGAACACAAATAGCTAGACAATTACAAAACAGAGGTGGCATTACTAATATGTCAGTAAGACAACACTACGGATTAGGTAGTATTGTAAAGAAAGCTGTTAAAGGTGTATCTAAAGCTGCTAAAAACATAGTTAGTTCAGATCTAGGAAAAGCAGCATTATTAGCAGGTGGAGCGTATTATGCGGGTGGCGGTAATTTATTTGGATTACAGAGAGCTGGTTTATCTACTCCAGGGTTTTCTCTTAGTAATTTACCAGGAGCTGGATTTTTTACAGCAGCTGGTAACCCTGCTCAACAGGCAGCCCAAGGAAGTAAATTTAGTCAGTTGTTAAATAAGTTCCCTGGTGGTGGAAAAGGACTAGCAGGAGCTATAGGTCTTACAGGATTCTTATCTAGTCAAGGTTTGGAAGAAGAACAAATAGAAGCAATTAAACAAGACCCTGAAGCATTAAAAGTTTATTTAAGACAATACTATAAAAACATGAATCCAAATGCGGAAGAAACAGAAGTAGAAGATTTTGTTACAACACAAACTTCTGAATATAGCTCACCGTTCGCTAAAGGTGGTAGAGTAAACAGACGTCTAGGATCACCAGAAGAAGGTGAAGGTATTATGATGATTGAACAAAGAGAAGAGATAGCCGGTGGACCATACACAACAGGTAATGATGTTAAAGATGCATTTGGTGTTTGGAACAATAGTGATCAAGGTGTTAAAGAATTATACGAAGGCTTTATAGACTTTTTCAAAAGCGGCGATTGGAGAGATCAAATACAAGGAAGTAAAATTAAAACAAAAACAAAAAGAATGGCATCTGCACCAGATCCATTAGCTGAATTAAACAATTTATCTATAAGTGTATTTAACAAACCTTATAATAGTTTAAATGAGATGGAGATGGAGCAACTAACTGAATTTATGAGTAATAAAAAAGCAGAAGGTGGTCCAATAAATAATATAGATAGAATGGATTTTAAAGTAGGAGAAGATGTAGCTAGTTTACCTATCAGACAAAACAAAGCTGGTGTTAAAGAATTAGATTTAAGAAGCAGAGGTGGTTTTATACCGCCAATTGGAACTAAAGAAAAAGCAGACGATGTTCCTGCAATGTTATCTAACAACGAGTTTGTATTTACAGCTGATGCTGTAAGAGCAGCTGGTGGTGGTAACGTTGAAAAAGGAGCACAGCGTATGTATGACACAATGAAAAAATTAGAATCGAGGGTTGGATAATGGCTGATGATGTTTTAAAAGACGAATACGATAAATACGTATTTGAGATGGAAGAGCAAGGAATAAAACCTATGTCTCTTGAAGAATTTAGAAGGCAAGCTGTAGCCGGGATGGCTACCGGTGGTAGAGTAGGATTTCAAGAAGGAACACAGAGAGTAGCTCCAGCTGAATTTATAGAAGCAGCTGGTAAAACGTATTTAGATGATCTAACAAAAGCAGCAGGTGGTATCAAGACTCTTGATATGTCTACTATATTAGGTCCACAATTTGTGGCACCACAAACAGCTATTCAAGCTGAAGCTGAAGCATTAAGAGGTGGACTTGGAAGTTTCCAACCTTTCTTAACAACAGCTGCAGCATCTTCAGGACCACAAGCTTACCAACAATTTATGTCACCGTATCAACAAGATATTATCGATACGACATTACAAGAGTTTGATGTTCAAGCTGCAAAAGGTATACCTGCATTAGCAGCTCAAGCTATTGGCGCTGGAGCATTTGGTGGTGGTAGAGAAGGTGTACAAAGAGCAGAGTACAGATCAGCATCAGATAGAAACAGAGCGGCATTACAAGCTCAGTTGTTACAACAAGGATTCCAACAAGCACAAAATTTAGCAGCTCAACAGTTTGCACAACAAACTAATTTAGCTCAGTTGTCTCCACAATTAACAGGTCAACAGATTGCTGGCCTATCAACATTAGGTGGTCAACAACAAGCACAACAACAAGCAACGTTAGCGGCTCAACAACAATTAGCTCAAAGACAAGCATTCCAACCTTTAGAGGCATCACAAGCTTTAGGTCAAGGTGTTACATCATTAATCGCAGGATACCCTGGAAGAAATATTGTAACAGAATCTACAGCAGCTTCACCAAGTCCATTAGCAACTGGATTAGGAGCAGCTTCAACATTGGCTGGTATTTACAGAGCGTTTCAACCTCAACAAACAATAATTAAAACACAATAATGAGTAAAATATTAAAAAGACCAATGTTTAGAAAAGGTGGGCCAGCAATGTCTGGTATTATGTCTGGTATCAAACCTAGACAAAATTATGCATTAGGGGAGGACGTACAAGCTTACAGAGATGAGTTTACAGAAGCATACGGTAGTGTGCCTAGAGGTGGTGCGTTTGATCCTCTTACACAATTGTTGATTGGTTTTGGCCAACAAGCTATGACTGAACCATCTAGTGGTAACGTATTAAGAGATCTTGTTAAAGCTTCTAAAAAACCTTCTGAAACTTTTTTCAAAGCAAAATCTAAAGAAGCAGCAGATAGAAGAAATGTACAATTAGCTGCAACTAAATTTGGTTTAACAGAAGCAGGTAAAGATAGACGTTTAGATAAACAAATCTCAGCATATGCTGAAAGAAACAAACCAGATGTAGCTGCTGAAAGAAACGCTGAGATAAAAGATTTAATGGCAAACAATCCTCAATTTCAAAACAATCCTGTATTAGCTGGTAACGTAGTTGACTTTAATAACACAGAACAAGCAAAATTAGTTGAGGCTTTAGAGGGTATGAAATTTCCTAAAGAAGCACCCAATGGTTTAATGACAAGCGAAAAACAAATTAGTAAAATGGTAAAAGCAGCTGAAAAAAGACCTGAAAGATATAAGGGTAAAGGTTTTTATGACGCTATATCAGGAAAATCTTTTCAATTTTTAGAGGATGGAAGTATTGAAGAAATTAAATTTAGTACCAGTGAAGAAGTAATAACTCCAGGTTCTGAAAGTAATCAATCTACAACTGGAGAAGAAATAATAAATCAAAAAACAGGTGAAAAAGTAGACTTAGAAGAACGAGATACAACTTATAGTTATCCAAGAGGTTCTGCAGATTTTACACAACAAAGAAAAGATATTTTAGAAGCAAATCGTAAAGCAAGAGGAACAGTTCCAGAACAAAGAGAAGGTAAAACTACCCTTAACACTAGAATGTCACCTGAACAAAATAAAAGATATTTAGAGATATTAAAAGAATACGGAATAGAGTAAGGAGGTTAAATGGCTGAAGACAATCTTCCCTCATATTTATCTGCCAGTGCAGAAGAAGATGAAAGCACAAGCTGGTACACAGCTGGAGCTGCTGGTATTGCGTCTGGTGTTTTAAAAATTCCTGAAGGAGTTGTATCTCTAGCAGCAGAACTTATTGATCTTGGAGCAGATACAAATACAGCAGCTAGTGTAGAAGAATTTTTTGACAAGTTAAATCCATTTGAAGAAGTTGCTGAAGAAAGAGCTATTGGTAAAATAACAGAGACTTTAGTATCTTTAGGTGTTCCCGCTACTGCTGGTTTTAGACTTGGAAGTAAAATGGGAGCTAGAGCATTAAAAGCAGCTAGAGAAAATAGATATGGTAAAATTGGTCAGAAGAAAGTTTACAAAAATCTTCAAGCCACAGATAGATTAAATAAAAGTGCAGGAAGAATAAAATTTGCAACTGGAGTTTTAGGAGGCGCAGTTGGAGAAACGTTTGTAGCAGATGTAGAAAAAATAGGAACGTTTGGAGATATCTTTGATTTACCTACAGCTTTAGATCAAGAAGAAACTGGAGGAAGTGATGAAGCTCTTAGAAAACTAACAAACAGATTAAAGTTTTCAACAGAGGGTTTATTTATAACTCCTGTTATTGCTGGTGTAGGTAAGACAGCTAAAGCTTTAGCAACACGATCTAGCGCTGATTTAGCGTACGGAAGTAAATTTGATAGATTTATTAATAAATATTTTAAAGCTCCTTTTACTCCTAAAGGAAACTTAACAACAGAATTAAAAGCTTCTCAAGATGTTTTAGATTCTTTAAAGGTTGCAGATCAATTAAAAGCAAAAGAAATTGTAGAAAATTTTACTGTGATTGCTAATAAAATGTATCCTCAAGTTGATAATATTTTGGGCAAATCTGTAGGTAAAACAGAACAAACCCAATTTTTAAACAAACTTACTGATCTTATGTTTGAAGGAGATTTAGCTAAAGGTTTAGATCTAGGAGCTCTTAGATCTTTTAGTTCTAAACTTGGCGTTAAAAACTTGTCTAAAAATTATCAAAAGGCTTTGTTAAATAATGTCAATGAAGGTAGACAAAAATTTACAGAATTATTTCAAATTTTAGATAGAGTTAATCCTGCACAAGCTAAACAAGCTAAGAATGATTTTAAAAAATTATTAAAAAAAAGAGTGGAAGGTTGGTTAGGATCAACTTACAAAATTTATGAAGACAAAGGGTTATTTGGTTTTAAAGCTTATAAACCTACAGATGAGGCTTATGATAGAGCTGTTAATATATTTAGAAGAATGTATAGAAACCAAGCAGAAAAAGGTTTGCCTCAAAATAAAAGAACTAAATTAGTAAATTCTGAAACAGGTAAACCTGTGCCTATGAGAAAAGATGGAACATTTCCTATGAAAAGAATGGAAAAAGGTATGTTAGTTCCTGAAGGTGATGCTTATTTAATGAAAGCTAAATCTCAAGTGGATGGTATTTTAAAAAGCGTAGCTCAACAAAAAAAACCAGGGTCCTTACCAGATTTTAAATACGCTGCTAAAACAATGGAAGGTATGGACACAACTAATACAAAATCATTTGAAAATGCAATTAAAGGTGTAGATCGAAAAGTAGCAGGTAAAGGTAGCAAAGCTTTTAGAGAATTATTTGGAGAAATACAAGATGCTAGATACAAACTTTATAATGGTGTTACTAATTTATCTGCTATCGCTAGAACGGCAGCATACTTTGATGATGTTGTAGCAAAAAATAATCAAGTTCAAGCAGCTGGTGGTAGAGGATTTTTTTGGGGAAGTGAAGCAGCAGCAAAAGCTGGTGTTGAAAGCGGTAGAACAGGAATAGAAGTTGTTTCTCTTAGAGAACTTGTAGAAGATTTACCCGGTGGTAAATTATTAAATAACGATTTAGCTGAAAAATTTACAACAAAAGAGATAGCTGAAGCTATGGCTAGCGCAAATGGCATTGCATCAGGGTTACAAGGTTTTGTAAGAGGAGAAACTGTTGAAGGATCTGCAAAAGCTGTAAGTGCTTTGTATAGAAATTTATTATTATTTCCTAAAGGAATATCTCAAATGGCTAAAACTATTTTTTCTATACCTACACATTTACGTAATATGTTTAGTGCGGTAGGTTTTTCTGGAGCTAATGGTATTTTATTTGAAAATCCTAGAGTTGTAGCTCAAGCTTTTAAAGAAGGGGTAAATGTTTCAGGTCTATTAAAACTAGGACCTAAAAGTCCAGAGTTTCAAAAAGCTTACAGAGAATTAGTTGAATATGGTGTAGTAAATTCTCAAGTTCAAATAGGAGATTTAGCTGCAACGTTTAAAGATTTAAAAGGTGGATTAGCTGTTCATAATGTAGATTCTTTTTTAAGTCCTTTTATGAGAAAAATGAAAAACTTAAAAGAGTTTGCACAAGGTAAATATGTTGCTGAAGACGATACATTTAAAATTACAAATTATATGGTGGAAAGATATAGATATAATAATGCTTACAAAAAAGCAGGAATAAAACCACCAAGAGATTTATTAAATGCTATTCCCGAAGCTGAATTAGGAAGAAGATTTCAAGTAGCTAAAACTGGAACAAATGCTTTTAAAGGCACGTATGAAGAATTTTTAGATGAACAAGCACTTAGATTACAAGCGGCAGACATTGTTAAAAATACTGTACCTAATTATAGTTATGTTGGACCAGCAGTTAAAACAGCTAGACTATTACCAATTGGTAATTTTATGTCGTTTCCATCTGAAATGATAAGGACTACAACTAACATTGCACAACTTGGTTTAAAAGAAATGAGACATTCTAGAGCAACCATAGGATCAAACGTAACCCCTTTGGTTTTTGATAAAGCTTTAGGTAGATTAGTTAAAAATGATAATCCTCTTTACGGTATTGGTGTAAAAAGATTAGCGGGTATGGCTACGTTTACAACAGGTGTACCCATTGCTTTAACAGAAGGTGCTAAAGCATTGTACGATGTGACTGATGAAGAACTGGCTGCATTAAGAAGATTTGTACCTGAGTGGTCAAAAAATTCTACAATTTTACCTTCTAGAGATGAAGACGGTAATTTAAGATATACTGATTTTAGTCATAGTAATGCTTACGATGTAGTGGCTAGACCTTTTAGAACATTGTTTAATGAAGTTATGGAAGGTGAAAAAAATGATAGGTTATTATTACAAAGTTTTGTAAGTGGAGCAGGTCAAGCCGGAGCTGAGATTATGAATCCATTTATATCTGAATCTATTTGGACTGAAGCTGTCGCTGACATAACAATTAGAGGCGGAAGAACTGAAGACGGTAGACAATTGTACACGGACCAAACTTCTGCGGGTGATCAAGCTGCAATAACCTTCTTACATTTAGGTGCAGCATTAGCACCTGCTTACAAACAATTTGTTAGATTGGGACAAGCTTCTTTTGGTGTTCCAGATAAACGAGGAGATGTTTTAGATATTGGACCAGAGTTAGGTGGTCTTATGGGTTTCAGAGCAATTAAAGTAGATCCTGAGAGATCTATGGGTTTTAAAATTGGTGATTATCAAAGAGGTATTAGAAACTCTAGAAGAGAATTTACAGGTGGATTTTTTGGATTATTAAAAGGAGGAAGTATTGATCCTGATGATATTGTAGATCAATATATTAAATCTAATAGAGCTAGGTTTAATGTACAAAAAAATATGTATAGAGACATTGAAGCAGCTGAAATATTAGGAGCTTCTACTGGTAATTTAGGTCAAATATTTAAAGATAGACAAGTTGGATTAAAGAAATTTAATAGTTTAAGACAAGGTATATTTGATCCTTATTTTCCTTCAAGAGATATTCTTTTTAAATTTAATGAGATAGCTAGAAACTTAGGCGAGCCTGATGCTTTTGTTACAGCAAGTCCGGATGTATTAGATATAAGAAGACAATTACAGTCGGCAGGATTAGACGGTAGATTTGATTTTGCAGTAGGTGGTCACGTTATTGGTTTACAATTAGAAAAAGCATTGCAAGACACTTATCCTGTGCTTCAACAAATAGACAGAGATTTACAAAAACTTACTCTTGATGATGAATTTGATATTGATGTCACTGATTATATTGTACGAGAAGAAATAGTTACACCACCATTACCACCACAACCACAACCCAATCAACAAGTGGTCATGCCGCCTAACCCTTTACAGCCCATAAATGATGGATTGACACCGACGGAAAGAGCTTTATTATCTCCTGAAGAACAAACTATGAGATTAAAACAAAGAGGATTTATAACGTAATGGAAGGTTTTTTAAGAGCATATTATACAAACTTAAACCCTAATGCTACAGAAGCAGAGATAATGGCTTTCTTAGAATCTCAAGGCTTTGGTGGTATGGGTAATCAACCTATTGAAGGTGGTATAACTACGTTACAACAAAACCCTATGTTGTTGCCTCAAATGGGAGGTGAAGATCCAAATACTCCTTTTAGAGGAACTGGAACTGGAAGCATACTTGATTTTATAAAAAGCGGTGGTCTTTTTGGAGCTGCTACAAGAGGTATTGGAGACTTATTTCAAAATTTTGCTGATAAAAGAGCAGGTAGGTTAGATATAACACCAGACTCTGCAATTATGCCAGGTAGACCACAAGGAGCAGCAGAAGGATCAGATGCTGGTTTTGAAAATACGCAGTCAAACGAAAGTTTTAATGCAGACGCTAATTTAGGAACATCAGATTTTGGGTATATTTAATGGCTAAAGACAACGCACTACAACGAATAGACTCACACGAAAAACTTTGCAGAATAATGCAGAAACAAACTCACGACAAAATTCAAAAATTAGAAAATCAAATTACTAGAGTAGAAAGAATATTATTAGTATCTATGGGAGCAGTCATCACAGGTATGGGTGGTGTTATTTTAGTTCTCTTACAAAAACTTTAGATCCAAGCTTTCAACTCTTCACCCATAACTTCAGACGCAATATTAATTTTTTTACGTAACGATTTTACAATCTTTTCATCCACAGTTTTTTCAGCAAGTATATCAATATAGGTCATAGGTTTTTCTTGACCGATACGATCTATTCTAGCTTCTGATTGTTGTCTCTTTTCAAGATCATAACCATTAGAATAATAAATCATTGTTGATGCACCTGTAAGTGTAATACCATAACCACCAGTTTGAGGTGTACCAATTAAGAATCTAACTTTACTATCTGGGTTTTGAATATCCTTAATTGCTTTTTGTCTTTCTTCTGTAGTTGTATCTCCAAAATAGGTAGCTGTACTGCCAGGATATTTTTTCTCAATTGTTTTAACCAACGTTTTAATATCATGACGATAGTGGGCCCAGATAACAGCTTTACCTTCTATCTCTTCCAACACCGACATTAATTCATCAATACGATTGTTTTTTATTTCTTGTACTTTACCATCGTCAGAAACAAAGTGA
>Ga0208645_1000402_pt1 | contig 48128 bp, 72 predicted proteins | sample VirMetDEL_Sep_01_FD_184519 | JGI IMG/M metagenome (GOLD analysis project Ga0208645, IMG submission 184519) | Aqueous microbial communities from the Delaware River and Bay under freshwater to marine salinity gradient to study organic matter... | ecosystem: Environmental > Aquatic > Marine >... | reverse complement strand
GCAAATACTATTTTAAAAGGTCCTTTGGCATCAGGGGATGTTATTGATAACAATTTTAATAACGAAACAATCTATAGATATGTTGCGAAAGAGCAATCATTAACACATACTAACAGACTATCTGGTATTTCTGCCGATGCTGAATTAAGTTTTCAGTCTGGTCACTATTTTACAATTACCGCACAAGCCAATATTACATTAACAATAAACGGATGGCCTACTAATGACGAATATTCAGAATTGTATATTCATGTTTATGGTGACGGTGGTGCAACAAGGACGGTAACATTTGCAAGTGAGTATGGTGCAAGTCAAAGTAGTTTAATGCAAGTTGATGCATCTTTTAGTGGTAGTCCACAAATTACCACAACACTAGCAAGCAACGACAGCACTTTAATTAAAGCATTTACTTATAACAATGGTGGTAAAGTGTTTTTGCAAAACTTAGGTGCATATTCTCAAGTATGATTCATCCTTTACAAGAAAATCTTGCAGAATATTCTGACGCAGTTTTAGAACAAAAACTTCTAAAATTAAATCATATGTATTTTGTTACGGATAATCCAGATGTAAGACATCAAATGATATTGTTAATGGATGGATATAAATTAGAATTAGAAGCAAGAAGAACTGCTGCTAAGTTAAAACAACAACAAGAAAATGGTGATAATTCTCTTGACGATTTAATAAACGTGTCATAAAATACATATATGCTTATGAGAACTGATGATTTAGGTATCCCACGATTTAGTAATCGCGATTTAATCGATATGATTTATAGTGGTCAATCGGATAAAGTTCATGTGGTATTGTGTAATCCAAGTGATGACGTAGACAAATTTAATGCGGCAATGGAAGAACAAGGGTTTAACAAACTACAGAAGTATATTCCACTAGATGTAGATCAAAAGACTTTTGACGGTGTATGTCAAAGTGAATGGTTTATGCCTGATGAATATAAAGCGATTAGCGTATATGAATATGTTCTAGGTAAAGCAGAAACACCTTGTCCACAACACGTACAAGATCGCATTTGGGAAGAACTAGATGCTTTTAAAGAACGTAATATGCATAACTTACTACGCTATATGATCTATCTTGTAGATTTTATGCGTGAGAACGATATTGTATGGGGTGTAGGACGTGGATCTAGTGTAGCAAGTTATGTATTGTATTTGATTGGTGTACACAGAATTGATAGCATAAAATACAATTTAGACTGGCGTGAATTTTTACGTGACTAAATATGTGTATATTTTAGGAGATGCCAATGGCAATGAAACAAAAAGGTCGTAAGACATATAGGAGTATGAAAGGTAAGGTTGTTGATTTAGACTTGCTGATCAAACGCAATGAACTCACACCTGCTGTCGGTAATGCTCGTGTAAATGCTCGTGGCGACGAATTAGGTCCTGGCGGTAAAATTATTCGTAAAAGAGAAGAAGTGATGCAGGACTACTATAAAGGATCGGCACCTGTTGTTCACGAAAGTGCAGAAGTAGATGCACCTGTTGAAACAAAATTAACATCAGCAGAAGTTCAAAAACTTGCTGAATTTGACGAAGAACCTGTTCCGCCAAAACCACAAGCACAAGCACAAGCACAACCAAAAAAAGCATCAGCAACTACAAGCAAAAATACTTCTTCTACGCCTGAATGGGTGGAAGATGAAGATGGAAATTTTGTAAAAAAAGGTGAATAATGGCAATTAACACAAATATTATTAATGGTAAATTATCTCCAATTGGTAACAGAGTGATAGTAAGTAATATGTATTTTGGAGAACAAAAAACCAAAGGTGGATTAATCATTAGAGATGATGATGGTACTACAAGAGGTATTTATCCACGTTGGGGTCAAGTCCATTCTAAAGGCCCTGATAACATTGACGATTATCAAGTAGGCGATTGGGTTTTAGTTGAACACGGACGTTGGACAAGAAGTGTAAAAATCGATGAAGGCAAAGGTGAGACTGAACTACGTATGGTAGAAGCAGAAAGTATTTTAGGATTTAGTAAAGAAAAACCAAATGATGTGCAGTTTGGTGCAGAATATTCTGACGGTCCTGCAGAAATCAAACCTGAATCATTTGTAAACTAAGAGGTTGTAATGACAAATCCATTTGAAGATATTGAACGCTTTGGCTCAGCGTGTGATCAAGAGCCATCAGAAGCAAACTATGATATGTATCTCAGCCTTATTGCAGAAGAATACAACGAACTTGCAGATGCTATTGCAGCAGATAATCGTGTAGAACAACTAGATGCACTAATCGATATTCTTGTTGTTACTATGGGTGCTATACGTGCCGGTGGCTACGATGGTGAAGGTGCTTGGCGTGAAGTAATGGATACTAACTTTGCAAAGATTGACCCAGACACAGGTAAAGTTCGCAAACGTGAAGATGGCAAGGTACTAAAGCCAGAAGGTTGGGAACCACCACAACTTGCTAAATTTATAGGAGATTGATATGAATACTAGAACAATGACCGGTACTTACTATGACGAAGCACTGAGAACTTTTATGCTTGCACTATATAACTACACTGCAATTGGTTTGGCAATTACAGGTTTAGTTGCATATCTAACTTATGCAAGTGGATTAATGTACGCAATGGGTCCACTAATGTGGGTAGCAGTGTTTGCTCCACTTGGTATGATCCTATACTATAGTTTTGCTGGACAAAACTGGAGTTTTGAAACTACAAGAACTTTCTACTATGTGTTTACAGCAGTAATGGGCATTAGTATGAGCACAATCTTTGCTGTATATACAGCAATCAGTATTGCTCAAGTGTTCTTTATTACAGCAGCAACATTTGCTAGTGCTAGTTTGTATGGTTATACTACCAAAAAAGACCTAAGCGGTTGGGGTAGTTTTTTACTAGTTGGATTGATTGGTATTATCATTGCAAGCATTGTTAATATCTTTTTGCAAAGCAGTGCTCTTGAATTTGCAGTAAGTGTGATTGGGGTGTTGATTTTTACAGGTCTTACAGCATACGATACACAACATGCTAAAAGTATGTTTGTAAGTGGACGTATGAACGCAAAAGAAACAGCCAAATTTGCTATTCAAATGGCACTGAGCTTGTATCTAAACTTTATCAATCTATTCCAAATGTTGCTGAGTTTACTCGGCAATAGAGAATGATTCTTTGTGACGTAGAATTTGAACTACCAAAAGGCCCTGTCGGTGTGTTGTGCAGCGGCGGGGCTGATAGTTCATTAATCCTTTATTTGTTAATGAAACATAGTAATCAACCATTACATGTCCTTACAATGGCAAATAGAAAAAAACATTTTACTAATGCTATAGTTGTAAGTAAAGTAATAGATTGGTGTATGAAAAAAACAAACAATAATAATATTGTACATACCGTAAAATACGTCGATGAGCAAACAGACGAGCAATTACAACAACTAACAATTCAACATCTAAAAGTATTCCGTACAATTTACATTGGTGATACTTGTTATCCACCAGAAGATATACATGATGAATTTGTACAAAATACAGGCGATAGTTTTAATAAACTAGAAGATAGAAAACCAAATAAAAATCGTGCAACAAAAGCAGGGCCAATATATGTTCCATTTACAAATTATAACAAAAGAAAAATAGCCGAAATATACGAACATCTTGATATTATGGAACTTGCAGATATTACTCGCAGTTGCGAAACATTTGAAGATATTGGTACAAAACATTGTGGTAACTGCTGGTGGTGCAAAGAAAGAGAATGGGCTTTTGATAAACGGTAAAATTATTAATGACAAAATTCTAGTGCATACAGCTCAATGGTATATTACTCATACATGTAATATATCATGTAATCATTGTTTGAGTTACAATAACTATAATATTAAAGGACATGACAATTTTAAAGAAAATTTAATTTATGCTAAAGAATGGGCTAAAAAAATTATAATCAAAGACTTTACAATTGTAGGAGGCGAAGTTTTTACACACAATAACCTTAATCAATGGGTTTTTGGCTTACGAGAAATTTTTCCTGACATAGAAAATTTTAAAGTTCTTACCAACGGTACCGTACTATCAAAGTATGCAGATAGCTTTGATAAATGGTTTGAAAAAAATATAATTATTGAAATTAGTTTTAAAAGAGAAGAAGATTATAATGATCTTTACGAAATTTTAAAAAGATATAAAAATGTTGAACGTAAAATTCACTTTATGTATGATGAGGCAATCTATATAAACGGTAAACTTTGTTTCTTAGTTGAATATTGTGACTCGCATATGCAATGGGGAATAAAAGAATACAAAGAAGGATTTTATGAATTTTATAATAGTAATAGCGAAGAAGCTCATAAATCATGCTGGCAAAAAGATTGTCACTATTTTTACAAAGGCAATTTATACAAATGCGGAACTATTGTTGGTGCTCAAGAATTTGTAAAAAACTTTCCTGTAAAAGAGCATATTAAAAGTAGAATAAATGGATATGCACCTTTGAAATATGATCATCCTGAGTTACTTGAACAAATTAAATCTTTAAATAATCATATTCCACAATGCTCATTGTGTCCATCTATTGCTTTAGATGATAAATTAGTTGTTGACAATAAGAAAATATTGCCGTAATATGTATTAGTAAAAATACGGAGTATATATGTCTATTCATGCAATGATTGATCTAGAAACACTAGATGTTACGCCAAGTGCAGCAGTTCTTACCGTTGGTGGAGTTAAGTTTGATCCTAATAGTGATGCAGAACCACACAGCGAATTTTACTTCAAGTTAGATTTAGATGCACAAAGTAGTCGCAAGGTCAATGATAGTACTATTGCGTGGTGGGGACAACAAGATTCTAAGGTGCAGGAAGAAGCGTTCAGCGAAGATGGTAGAACACATCCACAAGTGTTTCTAGATCATTTGCCTAAATGGATGGTAGGAGTAGATGTATTATGGGGACATGGCTACGGTTTTGACATTACAATTATCGAAGACATGCTAAGACAACTTGGTAAACCTATTCCTTGGCAATTTTGGCAAGTGCGTGATAGCCGTACATTGTTTGCTTGTTGTAAAACGGATCCACGTAAATCCATGCAAAGCGACTTGCATAATGCACTAGCAGACGCATACTTTCAAGCAAAAGGTGTTCAAATGGCATACAAGGAACTAGGGTTATGCGAATCGAAGGTCTAACACAAGCACAATGCGACATGCTAGATGCAATGTGGGCATTAGATACTGCTGAAGAATTGTATAATTACTTTCAAACTTTAAGTAATGAAGAATATCAAATAGCTATTACATTACAAGAAATACTTATTCAAGAATGCGAAGAAGATGAAGTAAAAAATACTAATATGGCAAAACAAATGCTACAAAGCATTGGAGTAAAACTTGCTTAGATGGTATGATTATCCTATAGCATTTTTAGCAGCAGATTTTATATGGGCTAGTGTTCAACTTGCTCTATTTCATGGCATGTGGTTGGGTGGCATTGGTGCATATGCTGTTTATAAATATGGCTGGGATTTTTATTGTAACTGGAGGTATGAACAAGAATATGGAGAATAGTCCTATAAACACACTACAGCAGTTGATGACAATCACAATGGAAGAGTGTGGTGAACTCGTACAACGTTGTAGTAAAATAATGCGCAAGTATGAAACTTTAGACTTGATTGAAGAAGAACAACGTGTTAAACTAGTGGAAGAACTAGGGGATGTATTTTGTATGATGGAACTAATGGTTGGACACGGTATTACAGATTGGCGTGAATTGCATGATCGTGCAGATGTAAAGAAAAACAAACTTAAAAAGTGGAGCACACTGATTAAATGAAAGTGTATATAGGATCATATCCTAATCATAGGTTTTATCACAACTGGTTATACAACTGGTTTGGGTATTCACCTAAGCAACGAACAAGTATAAAGATCCACAAATACGATACGTGGAGTATGGATCATACTCTTGCTCCTATTATCCTGCCTATGCTTGTACAGCTAAGAGCTACAAAGCACGGCGCTCCTATGGTAGACATGAAAGATGTTCCAAAAGAACTACGTGCTACCAAGAAGCAACTGGACGCATACGGCAAGAACGGTGATGTTGATCCAAAGCACTTTGATCGTTGGGACTGGATCATGGATGAAATGATCTGGGCGTTCGAACAAAAGTGTCGTGACGATTGGATGGAAGATTACTACTACAACAAGTGGGATCAAGAAGGTGTGAAAGCACATCAAGATCGTATGTCGAATGGTTTTAGACTTTTTGGCAAATATTATGAAAATTTGTGGGATTAAAAAATGACTAGACTTCGTAAGAAAAGGCTGCTATTGTTAGCAAGAGATGGTGGAGATCACAAACGCTGGTATAGTCAATACTGCAAACTAATGAAAGAAGGCTTGATTACTTGGCAAATTGGCATTGCCTTTTTAACAGATGAAGGCGCTATAGAATTGTATGAAATGGAAAACAGATGAAAGTAACAATGTGTGATCCGCCCAGCGGTTGGCGATATGGCTTTCCTAAACCGTTGCCAGCAGACTTAGGTGAAGATGAGAGTATTATTCCTTGGCTGTTGAGTGAGGGGTATCCGCAGAAAGAGATTGACAACTGCGGCAAACACTTTTATTGTAGATATTGGGAACAGGAAGAAGAATGAAAGAACTATGGGTAGAGAAGTATCGTCCAAAAACGGTGGACGGTTATGTATTTAGAGATGACGCACAAAGAAAACAAGTTAAGACATGGATCAAAGATAAAACTATTCCGCATTTGCTTTTTAGTGGCAATGCTGGGATTGGTAAAACTACTCTTGCTAAGTTACTTTTTAACGAGCTCGACATAAATCCATTAGACATATTAGAGATTAACGCAAGTCGCACAAACTCAGTAGATGATGTGCGAGACAAGATTGTTGCGTTTGTGCAAATGATTCCATTTGGTGACTTTAAAGTTGTGTTGCTAGATGAGGCTGATTACTTGTCGCCAAACGCACAGGCAGCATTGCGTGGTGTTATGGAAGAATATCACAATACAGCAAGATTTATTTTAACGTGTAACTATCCAAACAGAATTATTCCAGCGATCCACAGCAGATGCCAAGGCTTCCACATTGCTAAAATTGATCAAACAGAGTTTACTGCTAGAGTAGCAGAGATTCTTATCACAGAAGGTATTACTCCAGATTTAGATACGCTTGATACATATGTAAAAGCAACTTATCCAGACTTGCGCAAGTGTATCAATATGGTACAAATGAATTCAGTTGACGGTAAACTTGTAAGCCCACAAGAAGGCGATAGTGGCGAAGCAGACTGGAAACTGGACATGGTTGAGCTGTTTAAAGCAGGTAAGATTCATGATGCAAGAAAGTTGTTGTGTGGTACGGTACGTGCTGAAGAAATGGAAGAAATTTATCGTTGGTTGTATGACAATATTGAATTGTTTGGAACAGACGAACAACAAGACCAGGCCGTGCTAATTATTAAGCAAGGATTGGTAGATCACACATTGGTTGTAGATCCAGAGATTAACTTAGCAGCTACATTAATTCGTTTAGGAGCATTATGAAAATTCTAATATTTGGTTTGCCCGGATCGGGTAAAACCACATTGGCAAAACCTTTTGCTGAACTTATAGGCGGTGTGCATATTAATGCAGACAATGTGCGTAGTCATTATGCTGATTGGGATTTTACACCAGAAGGACGTATGCGTCAAGCGGCACGTATGCGTTATCTAGCAGACGGTGTTGTAATGGCAGGCAAAGTAGCAGTTGCAGATTTTGTTGCGCCTACTGATCAAGCACGTATGGAGTTTAATCCAGATTTTACGGTATGGATGGATACTATTAAAGAAGGTAGATTTGCAGACACAAATAAAATGTTTGTGCCTCCTGCCCATTTTGATTATCATGTAAGTAAATGGTTTACGGATACACATGAACAACTTATGAAAATTGTTGCAACTTTTATGGATAGAAATAAAAATGTTTGATTGGAAAAAACCAACAGCACAAATGCTTGGGCGGTGGCAACCTTGGCATGATGGGCATACAGAATTATTCAAAAAAGCCTTGACAAATACTGGTCAAGTTTGTATAATGATAAGAGATGTTTGCGGTGTTGATGCAGGCATGGGGAACAATGATAATCCTTTTAACTATAGAGTAGCAAGGAAAAATATCATAGACGGGCTTGCTAAACACGGTTACACTTGCGGTGAAGAATATGAAATAATAAGTGTTCCTAATATTGTTGATATTAGTTACGGAAGAAGTGTTGGATATACTTTTACACAACACAACTTAGGGGAAGAAATACACAATATTAGTGCCACAAAGATTAGAGCAAAAATGAGAGAGAAAGGCGAACTATGACATATATTGTAAATGATCAATGCATTAAATGTAAACACATGGATTGTGTTGAAGTTTGTCCAGTAGATTGTTTCTACGAAGGTGAAAACATGTTGGTGATAAATCCGCAAGAATGTATTGATTGCGGAGTCTGTGAGCCAGAATGCCCTGCTGACGCCATTTGGCCTGATACAAAAGAAGGAGCAGACAAATGGGTAGAATTTAATCAAAAATATGCAGACTTATGGCCAGTTATTACTGAAATGCGTCCAGAGGATGTGCCAGAGGATGCAGATAAATGGCACGGGATGGAAGGCAAAATGGAATACTTCAGTGAGGCACCAGGACGTGGCGACTGATAACAAAAGTTTGATAAATGATATTGTAAGAGTAAGTGTATTAGAAGAAGAAATAGAATATTACAAAACACTTTTACAGCCTAGTGACACTGGACATATCCACACAACAATAAATTTTTTAAGTCAAAGACTATCTAACATCAAAGGAGAATTAGCGGGATGGCCGTTCGATTAGTAAGTTACACAAAAGCAACAGAAGAATTTGTAAAAGAAGGCATCAACAACGATGATTTGTTGGATTTGGTTGCATTTTGTGCTAGGGTAAGTAATCCTGCCAATCAAATGAATAGTGAAACAAGTGAAAAACTTGTAAAGTATTTGATCAAACACGCACACTGGTCACCACTGGAAATGGTAAACGTGTGTATGGAGATTGACACTACACGTGATATTGCACATCAGATTGTGCGTCACCGTAGTTTTGCTTTCCAAGAGTTTAGTCAGCGTTATGCAGAGCCTGGCGATATGGGCGAAGTATTTGTAACAAGTGAAGCAAGACTACAAGATACTAAAAATAGACAGAACAGCATTGAACTAGACTTAGGCGCAGAAGGCAATGCCGAACTTGTTTCACGTTGGGAGGAGCTTCAGCAAGATGTTTGCTTTACAGCAGGCAAAGCATATGACTGGGCAATCAATAACGGTATTGCTAAAGAAGTTGCACGTAAAGTACTGCCAGAAGGACTTACAAAAACAAGATTGTATATGAATGGTACACTGCGTAGTTGGGTGCATTATATTGAGTTGCGAGGTGCTAATGGAACACAAAAAGAACACATGGAGATCGCTTGGGAGTGTGCTAAGGTCATCGCAGAGATATTTCCTCTTGCAGCAGAACTCAATGCCTCCTAGTATTGAAATAGATGTAGAATGGAAAGAACACTATGCATGGTGGCCTGTGCGTAGTAGTTGGAGTAAAAAACTAATATGGTTTAAAAAATATTGGAAAGGAGAAATCTTCTATGATGCTATGGGAAGACCGCCAATAAAGGAAAGTAGTTGGAAACTCGTCTACACGGAAAACGAGTATTTGCTGTATCTTTTAAAACAGGATGAAAAATACAATCATCCTTTAGCATTCAAGAGTGTAAGGGCTATCTAGCCCTTACTTTATGCGTCTCCGTAAATTTCTAAGACTTCTTTAACAGCTTCATGTCTTTCAATATCTCCTTTGTGGAAGTTTACCACACTAATTGTTTTAGTTTCTGTATTATTTAATTGATTAGTAAAATGTATTAGTCCATTATCTTTGAGCCTATCAGCTTGTGCTAGGTCTCCTGTAACAACCATTTTACTACCTTTCCCAATACGTGTAAGCAACATTTTCATTTGATTTGGTGTTGCATTTTGCATTTCGTCAGCAACTATAAAACTATTTTTAAATGTCCGTCCACGCATGTATGCTAGTGGTGATATTTCAATTACACCTTCTTGAATCATGGATTCAATTTCATTAGCATAAAAATATTCGCGAAATACATCAAAAATAGGTCTTGTCCATGGAGCCATTTTTTCTTCTAATGTACCAGGCAAGAATCCTAGATCTTCGTCTGCACTTACAGCCGGTCTAGTGACAACAATTTTTTCTACATCTGTATCTATAAATGCCTTCACTGCTGCCTGACAGGCTAGTAATGTTTTACCTGTACCTGCTGGACCAATTCCAAATACAATATTTTTCGATTCGTCTAAAAGTTCAATTACATAATCTTCTTGACTTCTATTTCTTGGAAGTAAAGATACTGATTGACTTTTTTTTGGAAGGAAATTATTTAATCTAACAACATTATTACTATTGTTTGCTTTTACAAATGCTTGCCGTCTAGCTTGCTTTTTACCCATTTACACCTCCTATGAGTTAGGCAGGGTCTTCCATTTGCAGGAAGTGGCTCCCTGCTAATGTATTTACATTTGATTTGCTATCATAAAGTGCGTACTGAATTTAAACCTATATAGATCTTAAAGTGATAAATATTAAAAAGAGAAAGATTTATCATGCCTAAAATACTTGACACACTTGACGTTATTAAAAACTTATCATCTATTTTCGAAAATGATAAGGCCTTTGGTATATTAAAGGATTTTGAACGTGTACTAGACGAACTAGGAATTTATGTTTACAAAAATTGGGACGAAGGTGAACTTGTTGAGGGTCCTGTAATTGACAGACATTGGGTTAAATGTGTGTTTATGTGGCCTGAAAAAGAAATGCCAGATCCTGCTGGCGGTAAACGTTTAATTGATTATGATTGTAAAATTGGTTATGAAAAATCTACAATTATAAAACCACGTCAAATTAAAAAACCAGATGATATTCGTCCAGGTACAAAAAAAGGCAAACTTGATAAAATTCCTGTATGGTTAGTGCATATTCAAATGCCAAAAAAATTAATTATTGATATTTACGGTGGGTCTATAGAAGATATTGATTTACCAGAAGTTCAAGGACAGCAACAACCTCCAGCACCAGCAGCAGGAGCAATGCCTCCGCCAATGCCAGGTGGCGACTTAGGTGGAGCACCAGCAGGTGAGGCACCAGTAGATACAGGAGCAGTGTAATGACTCTTAGAGCTAAAGATTTACATGACATGGTCAAACCTGTATTTGAAATTGACAACTTTCAAAGTAAAATGGGCGAAGATGAAAATATTGTAGTCGTAAGTTTTAATGTAAACGAACAACAGGCAGCGAAAGATCTTGTAGATTTTATTGAAAAAGGTTATGGCTTTGTTTTAGACGCTGATGCAACTCCTGGCGAAATTGATAATAACATGTATAAAGTCTTTGTTGAAATGGAGCGTAACGGAAAAGTTGGTCAAAACATTACAGAATTATTAGACGGGGTAGGCAAATTAGCAGACATAGATACTTTTAGATTTAGATATCACAAAAGTTTTAGAAGTCGAATAGCAGATACAGCAACACTAGAAGAAATCGTACCGTTTTCTGCAGATGCTTATGCTGAAACTATGTTAGAAATATCAGAAAATTATGATAGATTTTTTGAAAAAACAGCGGTTGAAAAAATAGAAATATTTGAAGATAATATATTAATTAAAAAAGCATTTGCTGATCCTATTGGATTTAAAATAAAAAACTATGGTCCAACATTAACAATGCTTGAAAATTTAGAAAAAATTAATGTGCAGGATTATCCAGAATTGCTATTTTTAACTAAATACCTTGGAGACTATAATGTTACCAAATACGGTGACAAAACGTTAACACTGGAAAACAATGGATACACACTCGTGGTCGAAAGACTATAACGGAACATATTGTAAAAACTGCGGGCACCCCGGACATTGTGGTGTACCTCTCTATAACTCACCAAATATAATAAAAATGTGTGATACTTGCAGATGTGAGTTCTGCGCCAAGGACAAAAAGGAATAACTATGGCCAAAGAAGATTTTGAATTTGATTTTGAACCGTGGATGGCAGAAGAATTAATCCACAGAGATGATTGGGAAGAATGGTATGAAGCAATGTGCGAGATTCTGCCATTATGGGATATTAACACTATTCCAAGAGTAGCAGGGTTTATTGCACAATGCGGACACGAAAGCGGCGGCTTTAGAGTCCTTACAGAAAACCTAAACTATAGTGCAAAAGCACTAAACACTATATTTCCAAAATATTTTAAACGTGCAGGGAGAGATGCAAATGAATATCATAGACAACCTGAAAAGATTGCTAACGTCATTTATGCAAACCGTATGGACAACGGAGACACAGAGAGCGGTGATGGGTGGCGTTTCCGCGGAGGCGGCCTTATTCAGCTTACTGGACGTTACAACTACACTGAATTCGCCGAAGACGTAGATATGTCAGTAGAAGAAGCAGTAGACTATGTGCGTACCAAAAAAGGTGCGTTGGATAGTGCTTGCTGGTTCTGGGATGAAAACAATCTAAATAAACTATGTGATGCACTTGACATCGTTAGAATGACAAAGCGTATTAACGGTGGTACTATTGGACTAGAAGATCGCAAAAAGCATTGGGAACATGCTATGGATGTACTAGGCGGCGATATGGAAATAGAACCAGAAGAAGAAAAAGAACTTAACTTGAATCAAACAATCAAGCAAGGTTCTAGAGGTCCATTGGTCAAAGAAGTACAAGAGCATTTGGGCATTGAACCAGCAGATGGTATTTTTGGCCCAGGTACTGCACGCCAAGTGAAAGAATGGCAAGCCGCAAACGGCCTAGTTGCAGATGGTATTGTTGGACCAAATACACTGGGAAAGTTATTAGGGTAGGTGGTTTAGGTATGGGCATGAAACTTGCAGGAGTAATGTTTTTAATAATGTGTGCTATGGGCGGCATAGGTTATTGGTATTACAATGACACACAAGAACGCATGGCCATACTACAAGAAAACAATGCTAAATTAGAAATAGCAGTAGCAACAAACGAACAAGCACTAGAAAGTTTGCAAGCAGATTATGCAAGTGCGCAAAATGAAATAGCTAGTTTAAATGATGCATATACTGCTATTCGTAGACAAAATCAACAACTTGCAGACAAACTACAAGAAATAGATTTAACAGCAGCAGCAATAGCAAACGCAGAAGGTATCGAACGTGCAGTAAATCGTGGTACAGAAAATGCTGGTAGATGTTTTGAACTTCTATCGGGGGCAGAACTAACTGAAAAAGAAAGGACAGCACAAAATGACATCGCTTTTAACAAAGAGTGTCCTTGGTTGTATGATGATTATAAGTCTCGCGGCCTGCTCGACGAAACCCCAGCAAATTGAAATCAGCGCTAAACCAATAGAAAAACCAACATTAACACTTCCACCTGTTGACGAACTCAACATGCGCAAAGTAGAGTGGATTGTTATCAACGAAGCAAATGTTGATGCTGTAATAGCAAGGCTTGCAGCAAGTGGAAAGCCGTTTGCTATATACGCATTAACCGGAGACGGTTATGGAAACTTAGGACTAAATTTTTCAGATATTAGAGCATTAGTTCAACAACAACAAGCAATCATAGCAGCTTATGAAGGATATTATCAAAAAGCCGAAGAGGCAATGGATAATGCTGTGACAAACGAATAAATACACATATAACTAGGAGGGCTAATATGTGGGATATGATACAAAACATGGCGAGTGATCGCACATGGATTTACACAAGCATAGCAGGCAGTATTGCCGGTGCTATGGTATTAGCATATTTAAGCACAACAAGATTAGGATTATGGGGCTACGCTAAGTTTGACTTGGCTGTAGACTATCTTGTTGAGCGTTGGGGCCTAACATGGCTCGAACAACCCGAGGATGCTTGGAGAAAGAAGTATCCTAAAATCACAGCGAAAATAGACGCTATTGAGGCACGTTTAGACAAATTGGAGGGTAACAATGCCAAGAAAAAGTCCTGATCAACTAAAAAGTGGAGGGGGCGCACCGGAACCTAAGCCAGCAGCAACACCTGCACCAACACCGACACCAGCACCTGCTCCTGCGCCAGTTGCAGCAGCACCGGCACCGCAACCTGTAAGTGGATATCATCCTGCAGACCTAAACGGTGACGGACATGTAGATGCTGAAGAAAAAGCAATGGAACTAGAGTTTCGTCGCAAGATGCTAGAAGACCAAGATGCAATGCGTGATGCACAGCGTAAAATGGCTTGGTTTGCACTAGGCGGAATGCTATTATATCCATTTGCAGTTGTACTAGCAGTGTTCCTTGCATTAGATCAAGCAGCAGATGTACTTGGATCAATGGCTGCTACATATTTTGTGTCGGTGGCTGCTATTGTTGCTGCATTCTTTGGTGGACAAGCATACACTCAATCAAGTTCAGCTAAAAAACGGTAACCACTAACTAAGTAATAGTATGAACTATTACAGCAAGTTGGGCGTGGACAAATCAGCATCGCCAGAGGAAATAAAAAGAGCATACAAAAAACTGGCGATGCAACATCATCCAGACCGTGGTGGTGATCAAAAAACTTTCCAAGAAATAAATGAAGCATATGACACGCTGAAAGATCCTGCTAAAAGACAGCAGTATGACAATCCACAACCACGTGCGGATTTTAATATGAATTCGCAAAATATGAACGATATGTTCAATCAATTTTTTGGCAGAAGACAACCAAAAAATCAAAATTTGTTTATAACTATTAAAATGAGTTTGGAAGAAGTAGTAAGTGGAAAAGATGTTATTGGAAGGTATACATTAAGTAATGGAGAACCTCAAGTAGCAAACATAAGAATACCAGCCGGTGTTGAAAATAATCAGCAATTTAGGTTTAGAGATTTAGGTGATAATTCAATAAAAGGATTGCCTAGAGGAGATTTAATTGTCCAAGTTTTAATAAAAAATCATAAAACTTTTGTCAGAGACAGGTTGCATTTAAGAACAAAATGTAGTATAAATGTATTACAACTAATTTTAGGCACAGATATTGTAATAGAAAAACTTGGCGGTGGTCCATTAATTGTTAAAATCCCGGCAGGAACTGATCCAGGCACAATTTTAAGTATTCCAGGTTATGGTTTGCCTGATTTAAACACAGGTAGGACAGGTAATTTATATTTAGAAATTAAAGGTAAAACTCCTAAGATAAATGATAACAACGTATTAGCAGAGGTAAAAAAATTAAATGATGGAATTAGTGTTAGCACCAGACGGTAGATTAGAAACACAATTAGAAAAGTTTGATGTTGGAGCAATGCATCCTGCTCCGGTTGCATTAGATATGATAGACTTGATGAACAAACACAACGGACTAGGATTAAGTGCAAACCAAGTAGGATTTCCTTGGCAAATTTTTGTGATGAAAGCTGTAATTAACAAACAATTTGGTTCTCCTCTTGTTGTTATAAATCCAGTAATAAAAGGTTTAAGTCAAGAAATTGAGCCAGGTATCGAAGGTTGTTTAAGTCATCCTGATTTATTTTTAAAAGTTCGTAGACCAATTAGTTGTATGGCGGAATTTGATACATTGACAAGTGACTTTAAAAATGTTATACATGTAGAAGCTAAATTTGACGATATTGATGCTCGCATATTTTTGCATGAATATGATCATCTTTATGGTATTCAATATATTGATAGAGTTAGTAAATTAAAATTAGAAATGGCAGAAAAAAAACGTCAGAAAAAACAAAAAAGGAAAGTATATGGTTGAACCCAGCAAAGAACTACAGGCAGTTTTTGAAAAGGCTTTGAAAGACGCCATTAAGTTACAACACGAATATGTAACCTTAGAGCATTTGTTGTATGCAATGTTATGTGAAAAAACATTTGCAACTCTTGTATCGGGCTATGGTTCTGATATCGACATGATGAAAAAAGAGCTTGAGAACTTTTTAAAAACAAAATTAGAAGATACTAAAATTGAAGAAAAGAAATACAAGCCAAAGAAAACTACAACCGTAGAACGTGTTCTTAATCGTGCTTTTACTCAGGTGTTGTTTAATGGACGTAACGATATTGAAATACCAGATATTTTTGTAAGTATTTTACATGAAAAGAAAAGTTGGGCATTTTATATCACACAAAAAGCTGGTATTGAAAAAGATAAGTTTACAGATTATTTGGCTACAGAAAATACATTCTTTGAAGAAGAGGAAGAAGTAGCAAATAAGGGTATTGCGCAAAAAGCTCTAAGAGATTTTGCAACAGACTTAAACCAACAAGTTAAATTAGAAAAAATTGACCCTGTTATTGGACGAAGTGAAGAAATTGAACAAGTAGCACTAGCTCTTGGACGCAGAAGTAAAAGTAATGTACTTATGGTAGGTGATCCAGGTGTTGGTAAAACTGCTATTGCTGAAGGTCTTGCATTTAAAATTGTTAATAATGATGTTCCTGAATTTTTAAAAGAATATAGTGTTTTTGCATTAGATATAGGAAGTATGCTTGCAGGATCAAAGTATCGTGGAGACTTTGAAGAACGTTTTAAATTAGTATTGCAAGGACTTAAATCCAAAGGTAAAACTATTTTGTTCATAGACGAAGCACACATGATTTCAGGCGCAGGAGCAGGTGGAAGTAATAGTGCAAACGATTTAGCAAATATGTTAAAACCTGCACTAGCAAAAGGCAATATCAAAGTTGTTGCATCAACTACTTGGGAAGAATACAGAAAGTATTTTGAAAAAGACAGAGCATTGATGCGCCGTTTTCAACGTGTTACAATTGATGAACCTAATAGAGAAAACACAATTAAAATTTTACAAGGTGTTAAAAAATATTACGAAGATTATCATTCAACACAAATTACTGAAGACGCAATAACATCAGCTGTTGATCTAAGCATCAAATATCAAACTGATAAAAAATTACCTGATAAAGCTATTGATTTAATTGACGTTGCATGTTCTAGATTCAAGGTAAACAATCAAACTGAAAATAAAGTTGTAAATCAAGAAAAAATTCAATTCGAACTTGCAAAAATGATTAAATTGCCTGAAGAACAAGTTAAAGAACGTGAAAGCGAAAACTTAGCAAATCTTGAAGCTAATTTGAAAAAAGTTGTGTACGGACAAGATAGTGCAATTGAAGAAATTGTAGATAAGATTCTTGTAGCACAGGCGGGACTAAAAAGTGAAAATAAACCAATTGGCTCGTTTGTGTTTATGGGTCCAACAGGTGTAGGTAAAACTGAACTTGCTAAACAACTTGCAAGTAACTTAGGTGTTCAATTGGTACGTTTTGATATGAGTGAATATCAAGAAAAGCATAGTGTAAGCAAACTTATTGGTTCACCTCCAGGCTATGTAGGATATGAAGATAATGCAGGCGGTATCTTAATTGACAAAATACAAGAAAATCCTAATTGTGTTTTGCTTCTTGACGAGATTGAAAAAGCACACCCTGATGTAAGTAGTATCCTACTTCAAATTATGGATAACGGAACAATTACCGGATCAAATGGCAAGGAAGCAGACGTAAGAAATTGTACACTTATTTTAACAACTAACTTGGGTGCTAAAGAAGCTGAAAAAAATACTATTGGCTTTGGAGACACAATGCAAAAAGATTATGAAGATAAAGAATTGAAGAAATTTTTTGCTCCAGAGTTTAGAAACAGACTAGATGGCGTGATTACATTTGGAAAACTAAGCAAAGAAGTTATGTTGAAAATTGTTGGTAAGTTTTTATTAGAATTAAAAAAACAAGTGCAAGAAAAAGATATTGCAATTACAATTACTGACGATGCATTAGACTACCTTGTTGATGAAGGATTTGATCCTAAGATGGGTGCAAGACCATTGCAACGTGTAATTGACAAAGATATCAAAAGACCTCTTAGTAAAGAAATGCTATTTGGTGCACTAAAAGAAGGTGGCAGTGTAATTATTGATTACAGAGATAATGAAATCAAAGTTGACTGCGAAATTGAAGTACATGAAGTTACATGAAACCAAAAAACTTCATTACAATAAGTTTTTATACAAACTAGTTATGCATAATACCTGTTCGAGTTTTTTTCGCACAGAGTTTAACAAACAAGATCTATCTTATGCTCGGCTAAAAATAGATAGCTTACATCATGCATTTAATCCTAAAAAACAATACATAGAATTAGAAGGGTATAGAGGAACATGGAAAGATTTATATCCAGTTAATGATTATTATGATGCAATAACAATATACAGGCATTTACGTGATAGAGAAGTTTGTGATTATATTGTAAGATGTGAACGGAACACATTAACAATATATTCTAACGATAGGAAATGGTTAATAAAATTAGGCAATAATTTAAAAACAAAAATTTCTGAGTTTTGGGAGCCTGATCCAGAAAATGTTTCATTATTACAAACAAATAAAAATATTATTCTAGTGAATAAAGTACCCGATTATGAATATAAAATTACACTTGGTAAAAAGAAAGGTTTACCTAGTTTAGCTAAATGGATTGATAATAATCCTAAATTAGCAAAAATGGGAGATATTGCTCGCCAAGAGTGTTACAATAGTGGCTGGGTTAAAGGTTATTATTTTCATGTTAGAGATGAGAAAGCATTATTCATTGTACAAATGTTAGTAGGCGATAATATTCAAAGAATAGATAAATTTGTTAACAATAGGTAATTAGATAAATACGTAATAACGGAGAGCCTGCCATGCATTTTATCAGTGTAATTTTTAACGAAGATATTACAGAAAGCAAACATAGTATTATAGATTCAGTCATTAATTCAGCAAATGTTGGATTACTTGAATCTGAATTTGAATATGAATTATTTGAAACTGCTAATAACCAACGTGGTATTGAAATTCCTTTAAACAAAAATTTAAATGAACAAGAACAAGAACTATTTGCATATAGATTAGCAAAAAGACTATTTGCAAAAGGATATAATAACTTTGATATAGATATCAGTTTAACTGAAGATGAAACAATTGCACGTACATTGAGACGTGGTATGCGTGGTGACGATGTAAAACGCATCCAAAGAGAAATTGGTATGCCAGCAGCAGACCAAGATGGTATTTTTGGTCCAAAAACAGAACGTGCTGTAAGAGCATTCCAACAAAAAGCAGGTATCCAAGTTGACGGTATTGTTGGACAACAAACACAGAGTGCAATCTTAAAAACAAGAATGCCAAATTCAAACATTGCAATCCAACAACCAGGTGCTGCATATATTGATGCACCATATCCACAACAAGATAACCCTGCGGATAAACGTATACCTGATGATGAGTTTGATGATGTAAGACTGCCACCTGGCACAGGTGGATTACCAAGAGGAGGTAATCTGCCTCGTTATGGAGCAGGCCCGGGTGATATAGAAGATCCACAAAAAAGCAAAGAATTGCCATCGGGTGTAGGAGGAGATCAAGCGTTACCTAAAACAGGTCAAACTCCGTCAGCCGGTACAAGTATGTTTGCAACAGATGTAGAAGATAAAACAGCTGAAGGTGTTTGGAGAGTTGCAGATAACGGTGACGGAACATTCTCGTTAGTAGGCCCAGACGGTGTAGTTGATCGCTCTAAAGGTTCAGGCGGCAGATTCAGCGCACAGAAAAGAGATGATTGGGAAGATTATGCAGCGCAGCTAAACCGAGAGCAAGGATTACCTAACGATAACGCACCAGTTGAAAAACCAGCAATAGATACAAATTTACAACCAAAAAGTGTTGATGATGTTGCAGCATTTGACAAAGAGTTAGATCAATATCAAGGATTAGGTAAAGGTGAACTTCAACAAGTAATTAGAGATTTTGTTGAAGATGACAACCCTATTTACGCAAAAATGGTGCTAGATAAATACAGCAAACTAGCACAAGTTCCAGAAGGCGAAGCACTTGATATTTGGAGATATGCATACAGACGAGGACAAGAAATTGGTTTGACTAGCATGCCTGTGCCACCTGGATTAGACGATTTAGAAAGTGGATCGGATAATAACCCAGAAATAGATACATCAGACCTACCGCAACCTGAAATAGGAGGAGGACAGGAATTAGGAACACCTGATGGAGAAAATTATTCCGAGTTACCTGTATCACAAACAGATACCACACAACCAACTGGAACAGCACCAAGTTTTACTGCTCCAACAATAGACGAACCGTTATCATCCATAGATGATGTAAACGATAGAACACAAAGACAAATGACCGCTCAAAGGCAATGGGAACAAAAATACGGTAATGTTAAAGATGTAAGTGCCGGATTACCTGCTGAATTTACAACACAATATTTAAATCCAGCACTGGAAGATTTAACAAGAGATGCAGCAGAAGCTCTTGCTAAAGAACTAAATGGAGCACCAGTTCCAGTTGCAGTGCTTACTATGGAAAGAATGCGTCAAATGCTAGGTGTAGAAAACGGTGCAGAAATACTTGACATGGCAAGAGAAGTTGAACAAGAAGAACCTGATCAAGCAAGTGCGCTATCTACACTAGCAAACATTTATAATAAATTAGAGGATACAGCCATGCCAAAAGAGGAAAGCGTAGCACCACGTCCAAAAGGTGCATTTATGTTCCGTGAGCGTAACGAATGGGATTCTCTATATGGTAGAACACACAATAGAGACGGTTCAAAGAAACAATTAAGTGTATTATCTGAAAATAAAAATTTAAGTGAAGTTACATATGATTGTGATGATAAGTTCTTTGAAGATTACGGAGTCATGTGGTTTAACACAGATTATATAGACGAAGCAGAATATCAAGGACGTAAAGTTCCGCTAGGCAAGCCTATGAAAGGCGATGTTAAGAAATTTAAAGTTTATGTAAAAAATCCAAAAGGCAATGTTGTAAAAGTAAACTTTGGACAAAAAGGCGTAAAGATTAAAAAGTCTAATCCTGCAAGACGCAGAAGTTTCCGTGCAAGACACAACTGCGACAACCCGGGTCCAAGACATAAGGCAAGATATTGGAGTTGTAGAAAATGGTAAAAATAAACGAATTCCACGATATGGATATTCCAAATGAAATAATCCCTAAACCTGATTTTGATGTACCTAGCGACTTGTTGATTTTTATGCGTAACGATCCAATGTTTTATCGCAAGAACTTTTTTCCAGCTGTTGAAGAATACAAAGAAACAGAAGATACTACTCCATTAGAAAATATGGTTAAACGTGGATTAGGCAGTTATTGTCAAAAATTTAAAATTCAAAATCCAACCGAAGATTTAATGAACGACGGTGATGTTATTGATTTAGTAAAACAAATAATTGCCGATGAAATGGAAGACCAAGAGCGTGGATATTAAAGAACTACAACACCTTGCAGGTATTCGTAACAAGTTTACAGGGTATACACCTTATGTGCCAGAAAACATGAGTATAACTGGTACAGAAAAAGCCCGTATACAACGTAAAAAGAAAATACAACCAGGTACTGAGGAATGGTTTAAACTATGGTTTAGTCAACCGCACTTAACAGGAGAAAAACCAGTTGAGGATTGAACACTTAGATGAAGGCGTAGGACGTATTGTAAAAGGTGTAAACACAACGCCAGATGTCGGAGTGGATCAAACACGTATTGAAGCAGCAAAGTTCGGCAACAAAGTAGACAAAGACGGACGTCCGCCTACACTAAGCAGCAAAGTAAAAGGAAAGAGCACAAATGTTCTTTTTAATCTAGGCCTTACAGAAGGTATTAAATTGCGCCTAGAGCGTGATAAACATATGGATGTATTACACATACAGGATACAAAAGAAAAACATCGTGTAGAGGTGCGTGGTAAAAAAGACTACGAAAGCGGCGGCTACGATCCAAAGGATAAACTTCATCAAGTTTTAGATCGTGTGGGCAAAGCAGCAAACATCAGTGATTTAATGAACGGAGAAGTTGTTCATATTAATCCTGGTCATCCGCAAGGTAGTAGAGCAATACGTACTGCTAGAGATGTGCTAAAAACAGAAGGTGCTCCACGTTATACAGCAGCGGAATGGGCTATTATAGAAGGTGGACATAGTTTAGAAGATGTTAAACCGCAACCTAAAAAACCAGGTAGAATATTTTCGGCGCTTGTAGAAGACGTAGAAATAGATAACAAAGATGGTTGGGGTGCTGTACCTTGGAACCAAGAAATAGACTACAGAGGTTTGCGTGTTAAAATGAAGCCAAGTGTATTCATTAATCTAGCAGCAAGTCGCAACGGTGAACCACCTGTGCCTAAAGTAGTAGATTATGTAAAAGGCGGCGGGGCTATAGGTGCTCCATTCTTACAAATATTTGTAGACGAAGATGACAGCCAAATACCAGAAGTGCGTGGACACGAAGGACGCAGTAGAATGGCTGCTATATTAGAAGTACACGGCGATGTACCAGTAGAAACACATTTGTTCTTCCAAGGCAAAGTAAATCGCAACAGACACATCACACCAGAGTTTGTAGAAAAGATTCAAAGATACTTAATCAGCGAAAATGACAAAATGGTAAGGGGGCCTTTGTTTGAGATTTAGAGAGATAATAGAAAACTTTGCTGACGGTAAAAAAAAAGGTAAAAGCAGACCAGGGCGTGTAAAACGCTCAGGTGCTAGTTGCAAAGGATCAGTAACTGATTTGCGCAAACGTGCAAAGAAGTATTCAGGTGAACGTGGGAGGATGTATCATTGGTGCGCAAACATGAAGGGCGGAAAGAAGAAGAAAAAATAGTAGAACTATATCCAGATGGTTATAGTACGGAGTGGAGAAAACACGAAGATATGAGTATTGACGACATAGAATGGTCACACTATATTGCTAAATACAAAGAACACGAAGCTAATAGAACAAGCACCAACGATAGAAACAAGTATTGGCAGGATTGGGCAAAAAGGAACAACATATGAAAATATCAGATATACTAAAAGAAGGCGATAACTTCGACTTATCGCCACAACAAAGAAAAATAGCAAATCTAGGTCGTGTTCTAATGGACCAAGCAACTACAACTAAAAACGACGAACTATCAAATGTAATGGCAAAAGTTGGAAACGAACTTACCAACTTTGGTGCTAACTTTGGTCCAAAAAATCTTAAAGATTTAGTTTCAAAAACAGATGTTCCTGCACCAGTTATTCAAAAACTATTAGCATATGCTGACAAGATTCTTACTGCACAAACCAACTTACAAAAAGATCAAAAAGATGGTGGATTAAATGACTCAATGTATGAAACTACAACTGCTGGTGCAGTAGCAAGTGTAGCAACTCCAGTAGGCGGCCTTGTCAGTAGACAAATGAAAAACCCAGATGGCACTGCTAAAAACGGTTTGGATAGCGATAATGTCCTAAGTAACAGCAAGCCTAAGAAGAAGAACACTAAACGCTCTAAAGATAAATAGTATAGTAATTACTATTTGGAGCATTTAAATGACAAAACAAATCAAAGAAGGTTTAGCAGATCTCGCCGACCGTGCTGAACGTGATCACGAAGTGCAAATGGCACGTAGCGATCTTTACAAAATAGCCAAATATGCAATCAAACTACATGAGATGATGAAGGGTATTAGTGAAGCAGAAGGTATCGAAGGTTGGCAACAGGCAAAAATCACAAAAGCAGCAGATTATTTAGGTTCAGTATATCATGCACTGGATTATGACACAAAGTTTGAAAGTGTAGAGATTCCGACTAAATCTGTGAGTACTAAAGCATACAAACCTAAACTTACTGATAGCGAAGTAAAATCATACAAAGGTAGTTTAGCAAGTAAACTAGCAGAAGCAAAAGGTGTTTGCCCAGACTGCGGCAAGACTAGTTACACAACCTTACCAGAAGAAAAGCAAAAAGGCGTAGACGGCAAAGTATGCTGGAAAGGCTACAAGCGTATGGGCACCAAAATGAAAGGTGGCAAACGTGTGGATAACTGCGTAAAAACGTAAGGAGAAAATCATGGCGTGTAATAAACCAAATTGTAAATGTGAAAACTGCAACTGCGGTAGCGACTGCAACTGCTAATGAAAATTAGAGAAATCATATCGGAAAAATGGAGTGAAAAATACAAAAAAAGTATTAATTGCTCTAATCCAAAAGGCTTCTCACAAAAGGCACATTGCGCAGGTAGGAAAAAAAGGAAAAAGTAATGGACTTTCATGCACTACAACAAAAATTGTTTGAACTGGATCCAACAGATCCAAGAGAAGATTTAGCAAAACTCCAAGCACAAGCAGGTGGCAACGCTCCAGCACCTGCACCACAAGTAGACTATATTGCAGAAAGTGCAAGTGTGCCAGAAGGTTCATTAAAAATGGATAGAAATTATAGTGTAAGCGACTTTGCTGCACTTGCTGGTGTACGTTTAGATGAAAAACAGAAAATGGGTAGTGCAGGACAAGCAAAAGGCAAAGATCCAATGCCTAAAGCACAACCAGGACGTACTAAGCATCCTTTAAAAGATAAACTTGTAGGTGAAGCAACCCCAGACGAAGAAGATAAATTTCACACAGACTTGGATGATCTAGTACATAAGACATTTGGTCACAGCAGTGATGAAGAAAAATCAGACAAAGATCGTATTGCCGAATTAGAAAAGCGTGTCGAAGCGTTAGAAGCACAATTAAGTGAACGCACTCTTACCAAAGGTGAAGAAAAAGAAAAAGAACGTATTGTTAAAGGTATGAAGAAAAACAAGAGCGATTTTAAAGATCGTTATGGCGACGATGCAGAAGCAGTTATGTATGCTACTGCTACAAAACGTGCAAAAAATGAATCAAGTGTTGACAGCATAAAAGATACATTGTATGCTGCACTTAACAAAAAAATGGGATTATAAATGAAACTCACAGAGCTGTTAACAGAAGGTCCTTTAGATGCATTTCTTGGTAATAGAGCTGCTCCAAGGCTAAATGCACAAAGTGGCACTGAAGCACAAATTATTGCATTAAAAGATGCATTACGTAAACATACAATTGTGACAGGTCAACTAGCAAACGGACAATTCCAAACAGCAGGCCCTGCTTGGGCAGGAGATAGCACAGGTGAATGGAGTCAAGCACTAGGTGACGCAATAATTGCATGGAAACGTAGTATAAATTTACAACTTGGCGAGAACCGTTTAGATAATACAGGCGAAGTTGGTCATCAAGATTTACAAATATTAGTGTATAGCAAATTGTATGACACTGGTAGTAAACGTGGTTTACTTAGATTAGGTAGAGACAGAGAAGAAGAACAGCAAGGTGAGCGTGGATTACCTTGGTCAGGTGAAAGATTTAGTTATGATGCAATACCTGATACTCCTGTTACAGAAATTACAGATACTAAATCTTTTGTAAATGCTATAGGATTTAGTGGTTGGGTTGCAATTGTTACAGAATTAGCAAGAGTACGCAATCTAGAAGGCACAACTATGGCAGATTTTATCAGTAGATCATTGCGTTACATTAATAGTGCATTTCAAGAATATCCTGATCGTTGGTTAACACAATATAGAACACTTGTTGTTACACAAGCATTTGCAAACGAGTCGGCTACATTAGACAATGGTAAAACTATGAAATTTCTTCCTAATGTAGGAGGTGTAAATAGTGCTAATGGTGCAAAAGAATTATATAGATATTTCAGAGATATGGCAGCAGGTCTTTTACGTAAAGGTCGTGCGGAAGAAGATGAAAAAGCTAGAGCAAATCCAGGGTCTGATGATCAAGTAAACACTGCGATTACATTATCTGAAGATAGTATCACACGTTGGGTTGTGCGTATGCATAACGCACTTGAATTTGACTTTATTGCATTTTTGCCGTTTGGGAGAGCACCAGACGATGATGTAGAAGCAATTAGTAGTCTTATGGGTCAAATCAATAGTGCAGGTGATTGGGATAGAGTTGTTGCTAAGTTTAATGACGAGTACCAACAAAATTTAAATTTTAGACTTGCTGATGAATTAAACGATGAAGACTATGATAGATTTGTACGTAGAAACCTATTTAGAATTCGCAGAATTATGCCAACTATTTTACATTCAGCAATAAATTGGGGTAATGACCAAGAAAGTTTAGATGTATCCGTAGATAGTGAAACATATCAAGTTAAGAAAAAATTAGAATCTGGTAAGGTAGTAGTTGTCGGTGGACGTAATAGAAACGTAAAAGATGCAATATTAGAAGATACTATTTTAAAAACAGCAATTACACAAACAGGCGGCAACATTCCAGACATGAATGTAGAAGTCACAAGTGAAAATTTACGTGATGCTGGATTTGTTGTTATAGCCGGTATAGAACAAGCAGCACCAGAAATGGTCGCATGGTACACAGCACAAAATCCTTTTGACGAATCAAGAGCAGCACAATTAGGACCAAGACGACTTGCAGGCATTAGAGAAGAAATGGCTAGATTGCTTGCTAACGGTATGTCAAATACATCAGCTATGTCATGGGTAGCAAACGAAGTTAACAGAGATAGAGAATGGTTAATTGGTGATGGCACTGATGAAAATCCAGGTGCAGCAAATGTTCATTTTGATAGACGCTATTTAGAAGAAGGAGATCCAACTAGAAATGGTGAGTTTGGATCTAATGACACAGATGAACATGAAATTACAGATGAAGAACAAGAGCTAATTGATCGTTTAACTGGCACTGAAGAAGAACAGCAAGGTGTTATTGCAGAAATTGCAAATGAACCTAATCATATAGAAGTATGGTCAAGTACATATAGAGGCTTTGAAAAAAGTGAACGTGAAACTTGGGATACTACAATCGGCGATGTTGATGAGTTTATAAAAATTGCAAAAGAAGGTGCAGATAGAAACGGATCCTTGCTTGAACAAGCAATTGGTAATTTTGGTTTGGTGTATGGTGCGCCAAATCTTATGGCACAAGCATTTGAAAAAAGTATGGAAAATAGCATTCTTGCACTTATTCCTGGCGGTAGAGGACCAGGAGGTGATAACGAAACATTAGATATACTTGTGGCTGCTATTGATAACAAAACAGAATATGATTTAGTAAACGAATACTTCCGTCAAATTAGTGGTGTAACAGATGATTTGATTGATGAACTAGCAGGCGAAGAATTATTTAATTCAATGTATAATAACTTGGCAGAAAAAATTGGTGGAGAAAGTGCGGTTGACTTACGAACATCTGGTTTAACATCTAGTGTTGTACGAAGATTAGAACGTGCAGCAGAAGATCCATCACCAGAAAACTTAAATGCAATTTTGAGAGCTTTAAGCAGTAAAGAAATTTTAGATAAGGAAAGTATTACAGCAATTGTTGATGCATTAGATAACATTGTACAAGAATTTGGTGCAACTTTTGATGATGAACAACGTGAAGAAATTGCATCAATTCAAGAACGCTTAGAAGAAATCAAAGATATAATTGATGACGAAGGCTGGTGGGATTATATTTGGCGTAAAGCAGGAGGTTGGTTTGATTAATGGCTTTTTTAGTCCATCCATTACCACCTATTTCAGTTTATGTACGAAAAGAATACTTGTATGATTTAGAGAAGGGGCACGGTGAATATACTCCAGGAATCTGGATTAGTGTTAAAAGCACACAATACAAAGCATTGTATTTTGAAACACTATTAACAGACTACGGAGCATTATATGACAAACTTCCTATATCGGCATTTGTTTGGAAAATACCGCACGGCGAGATTCTTCCGCTTGATGTGCTACAGCTTTGGGATTGTTTTGATTACGACATTACCGTTGTCCAAAAACCCATCTTGTCTAGATGTGAATTTTTTGGAAAGGACAAACGTATGCATGCCGGTGAGTATGAGTTCACCATCGATAATTGTCACCGCGATCATTCCGTCCTTGACACCAACTTCTCAGAACACGATCCTGAGCACAAATCATTTAATGTTATTAGACTTGACAACGGTCAATTCGCTGCTCAGCCTAATAACAGGGTTATCTGGAGAGATAGCTCCTTAACACCTGAGAAACTATTAACACCAGATTTTAAAGTGTGTACACAAAACTATGCTGTAGAAACAGAACCAAAATGGAGTGTTGGTCATACTGACGAATGGCAGTATAAAACACTTGACGAAGAATCGAAAACATAGTATATTAAAACAATAACCAAGGAGTATTATATGAGCGATCGTGTCTATGGCCCTGAAGAAAAGGCCAAACTAGAACGTTTAGTCAAAGAAGGCGTAACCGTTTTACAAGAAATTGAAGATTTGCAAGGCGGATTAAAAGAAACAATTAAAGCAGTAGCAGAAGAATTAAATGTAAAACCAAGTTTAATTAACAAAGCAATTAAAGTAGCACAAAAACGTGATTGGAGTCGTGTGCAAGATGAGTTTGAAGACCTTGAAACAATCGTAGCTACAACCGGTTACGATAAAGATGCATAAGGACTATATATGCCATACGTAGACGCATTTTTTGACAGAGACGCAGACATTATTCGTGCAGTAGAACGCAAAGATGGTAAACGTCACTATCAAGAATATCAAGCAAAGTACACATTTTACTATGAAGATCCAAGAGGCAAATACAAAAGTATTTTTGGTGATCAATTGCAACGAGTAGTATGCAAAAACACAAAAGATTTTAGAAAAGAACTTGCTATAAACAAAGGCAAGAAAATGTTTGAGTCGGATGTAAACCCAATCTTTCAGTGTTTGAGTGAAAACTATCTTAACCAAGATGCACCTAAACTGAATGTTGCGTTTTTCGATATTGAGACAGACTTTGATCCAGAACGTGGCTTTGCGGATCCTAGTGATCCATTTATGCCAATTACTGCAATCACGGTACACTTACAATGGCTTGATGCACTTGTAACTTTTGCACTTCCACCAAAGACACTTACTATAGAACAAGCACAGGCAGAAGTTGCAGATTTTGATAATACTTATTTGTATGCTAACGAAGGAGACATGCTAGAAGCATTTCTCGATGTTATTGAAGATGCAGATATTTTGTCTGGTTGGAACTCAGAAGGTTATGATATTCCTTATACGGTAAATCGTGTTAGTCGTATACTAAGTAAAGATGATACAAGACGCTTTTGTTTGTGGCAGCAATTGCCTAAACGTAGAGAATTTGAAAAGTTTGGTAAGACTGCTGAAACATTTGATACCATCGGAAGAGTCCACATGGATTATCTCGAATTGTATCGCAAGTATACATATGAAGAACGTCATACATATAGACTAGATGCTATCGGTGAGATGGAAGTTGGTGAAAATAAAACGGTATATGAAGGCACACTTGATCAACTTTATAACAACGACTTCCGCAAGTTTATTGAATACAACAGGCAAGACGTTGCACTACTAGATAAAATTGACAAAAAACTACGTTTTATTGATCTTGCTAACGAAATTGCACACGATAATACGGTGCTTCTACAAACTACTATGGGTGCTGTGGCTGTAACAGAACAGGCTATTATTAACGAAGCACATAATAGAGGTATGCAAGTCCCTAATAGACGTGAACACGAAGGCAACACAGCAGCAGCAGGTGCATATGTTGCATTTCCAAAAAAAGGTGTGCATGAGTGGATTGGTTCAATGGATTTGAATTCACTTTATCCAAGTATTATTCGTGCTATGAATATGGCTCCAGAAACTATTATTGGTCAAATACGTTTAGATTTAACAGATGAATTTTTACACAATGCAACAACACTAGAAAAGAAAAGTTTTGCAGGTGCTTGGGAAGGCAAGTTTGCTGTATTAGAATATGATGCAGTAATGGAACAGCGTAAAGATGTTGCACTTACACTAGATTTAGAAGACGGTACTAGTCATGTACTAAGTGGTGCAGAAATATATAAATTAATTTTTGATAGTCAACAGCCGTGGATGTTGAGTGCAAATGGTACTATATTTACTTGGGAAATCGAAGGTGTTGTTCCAGGTTTATTAAAACGTTGGTATGCTGAACGTAAAGAACTACAAGCAAAAATGCGCAAAGCAATTGCAGCAGGAAATGATACAGAAATTGCGTTTTGGGATAAAAGACAGCTGGTTAAAAAGATTAACTTGAATAGTTTGTATGGTGCTATTCTTAATCCAGGTTGTAGATTTTTTGATAAACGTATCGGACAATCAACTACACTTACCGGCAGACAAATTGCAAAACACATGGCTAGTGAAGTCAATAAAATTATCACAGGCGAATATGATCATGTAGGCAAAGCAATTATATATGGTGATACAGACTCAGTTTACTTCAGTGCATATCCTGTACTCAAAGATGAAATTGCAGCAGGAGATATTCCTTGGGGCAAAGATAATGTTATTACATTGTATGATCAACTATGTGAACAAGCAAACACAACATTTCCAGACTTTATGCGTACAGCATTTCATTGTCCACGTCCACGCAGTGAAGTTATTGCAGCAGGTCGTGAAGTTGTTGCAGACACAGGGTTGTTTATTACTAAAAAACGCTATGCAGTGCGTGTGTATGACTTGGAAGGTAACCGCACTGATAAAGACGGCAAACTAGGTAAAGTTAAAGCAATGGGTTTAGACTTGAAACGTAGTGATACGCCAGTGTTTATGCAAGACTATTTAAAAACATTGCTAGACATGGTGTTGGATCTAAAGGATGAAAAAGATCTACTAGATAGTATTACTGAATTTAGACGTGAATTTAAAGAACGCCCAGGATTTGAAAAAGGTTCGCCTAAACGTGCTAACAAGATTGGACACTATCAACGACTTGAAGAAAAGCAAGGCAAAGCAAACATGCCTGGACACGTTAGAGCAAGTATCAACTGGAACACACTCAAGCGTATGAATGGTGACAAGTATTCGCAAGAGATTGTAGATGGTATGAAAGTTATTGTTTGCAAATTAAAGCAAAATCCGTTACAATATACTAGTGTTGCATATCCAACAGATGAATTGCGTTTGCCTGATTGGTTTAAAGAACTGCCGTTCGATGGGGATGCTATGGAAGAAGTTATTATTGACAACAAACTTGATAACTTGATTGGTGTACTCAACTACGATTTAGAAAGTACAAAACAAAATAATACATTTAATAGTTTATTTGAGTGGGGTTGATGTTTGAATTATTTAAAACAGAACACAAAGGTTTAGGAAGTGTTGTTGAAGTAAGTATTGATTATTCTGCACAACAAATTAAAAGGCAGTACAAAGAAAACGGAATAACTTGTAACGGAAATGAAACACAGGTAAAAAAACAAGATATAGATAATTTTTTTCAAAATGAAGTATATTGGCTTAATAAACTTCAAGGGGAATGGATACCAAAAACTCTAAATATAGATATGCATACACAAACAATAATACAAGAATATACAGGACCAAACTTATTATACCAAAAAAACAACTTGCCTGAAAATATTGTTGAGCAAGTTATAGAAATGTATAAATTTTTTAAAGATAAAAATGTTTTTAAAAGAAATGGAAGCATGAGTAATTTAACTTTAAAAGGAAATAAACTAATTGCTTTTGATTTTAAATGGGCAAAAAAAAGACCTGAAGGATTAGATATGGAAATTAAAAGTTATAATGATTGGCTTAGTAAAATAGACAAAAATTTAACAAACACTCTTAAGGAAATGTTATGAAAGTAGGATTTACATGTAGTACATTTGATTTACTACACGCAGGACATATACAAATGTTACGTGAAGCAAAAGAACAATGTGATTATTTGTTAGTAGGATTACAAATTGACCCAAGTGTAGATAGAGCTGAAAAAAATGCACCAATACAAAGTATTGTAGAACGTTATACTCAACTAAAAGCAGTATCGTATGTAGACGAAATAGTTCCATATGCTACCGAAACTGACCTAAATGATATCTTGACAATGTATCATATAGATGTTAGAATATTAGGAGAAGAGTATCGTGAAAAGGATTTTACGGGCAAGGATATTTGCAAGAAGCGGGGTATCCAGCTATATTTCAACAAAAGAGATCACCGCTTCTCATCAAGCGATTTAAGAAAACGAGTATGCGAAAGGGAAAACAATGTGGACACTTTGGATCATAAGTAGCGTGATTGACAGCGCAGAACCTAAACTCACTCAATATGAAACTTTTGAAACTGCTATGAGTTGTCATATTGAACAGGCTGTACTCGAAGCAGACTTTACACAAGAAGAAATAGCGTTCTGCGAGGACCCGAATGAATAAATTTATTTTTGATGTGGACGGAACACTAACTCCGAGTAGACAAACTATTGATCCAGAGTTTAAAGAGTTTTTCAAACACTTTATCCAAGATAACAAGGTTTGGCTTGTAACTGGTAGTGATTATGCTAAAACCGTAGAACAACTTGGAGAGGATATTTGTGAAAGTGTTGTAACCGTGTATAATTGTTCAGGAAACGATACATGGTTCAAAGGCAAACGTGTAAACAGCAAACCATTTGAAGCACCTAAAGAACTATATGATCTAATGAATGGCTGGTTGCAAGGTAGTCCATTTTCACTACGTACGGGTAATCATATTGAAGAACGCACAGGAACAATCAACTTTTCAATTGTAGGACGTAATTGTACGTTAGGAGAACGTAAATTATATATTAAGCATGATCTTGAAAATAGAGAACGTGAAAGTATTGCTTTTCAAATTAATAGTGAGTTTCCTAATATTACAGCAGCAGTTGGTGGCGAAACAGGTATTGACATATATCGCAAAGGTGGCGACAAAAGTCAAATACTAGAAGACTTTAATAAAAATGATAAGATTTATTTCTTTGGCGATCGTATGGAGCCAGGTGGCAATGATTGGCCATTAGCAGCAAAACTAAACAAACAAAGATGTTACAATGTAAAAGATTGGCGTGATACTATGGAACGGTTACAATACTTTCAAGAGGCGAAAATAGCAGCATGATTATAGCAGGTCACGGATTTGTAGGTAAAGCATATGAATGGTTGTTTGCTAACTATAGAAGAAAAATAGAAATACATGATCCTGCAAAAGGGTTTACAGCTGACTTTGATAATACAAGTGCAGTAATTATTTGTGTACCAACACCGCAAGCAGATGACGGCTCTTGTGATATGAGTGCAGTTTATGATGTAGTAGGCAAGTGTAGACCAGATACACCAATAATGATCAAAAGTACAATTAGTTTGCAAGGATGGTATGAACTTAAAGACCGCTTTCCAAATCATAAATTTTGTTTTAGCCCAGAGTTTTTAAGAGCAGCAAATCACATGATTGATATTAAAAATATGGATACCTTTATTATTAGTGGTGATACAGAATACTGGCGTGATCAAATTAGTTACAACTGGCCACATATGCGTATACGCACCGTAAAACCTGAAGAAGCTATAGCAATAAAATATTTTAGAAATGCTTTTTTAGCAACTAAAGTTAGTTTTTTCAATGAAATATATGACTTTTGTTCAGCATACGATATCAGCTTTGATCAAGTTCAAGGCGGTATTATAGCAGATAAAAGAATAGGAGAAAGTCATAGTTACGTATGGCCAGATGAAGGGGTAAGAGGTTGGGGAGGATATTGTTTTCCAAAAGACACCAGTGCTCTATTAAAAATGGCAGCAGAAAAAAATATTAATCTAAATACACTAGAAGCAGCAGTTGAATACAATAAAAAAATACGTTGACAATCAACAACTTAGGCAGTATAATAAGAAACATAGGAGAAACATATGAAAGACATTCTACAAGACATTGTAAGCCATACACATTCGTTAGGCATTATTTCAACACTTAAAATTACAACAGAAAATGATATCACAACTATTGAAAGTATGGCAGACGATAGAAGTGTTATTATGACAGCAACAACACATTCACCAGTAGGCGAATTTGTAGGTACATTTGGTATGCCTGATTTAGGTAAACTAGCTTATCATTTAAAAAATCCAATGTACAGAGAAAATGCTAAAATTGAAGTAATAAGTGCAGAACGCAACGGTGAAGTTGTTCCAACACATATTCACTTTGAAAACGATACAGGTGACTTTAAAAACGATTATCGTTTTATGATTAAAGAAATTATCGAAGAAAAAATTAAAAAGTTTAGTTTTAAAGTTAATACATATGATGTAGAAATCCAGCCAAGAATTGGTAAAATTGAACAAATGAAATACATGCAAGGCGGACACACAGAAGAAACGGTGTTCCAAGTTAAAACTGAAAATGATAACTTGGTATTTTATTTTGGTGATGATGTAACACACGCAGGTAACTTTGTATTTGAGCAAGGTATTACTGGAAAACTAACACATACATGGGCATGGCCTGTTTCACAAACTATTGCTATTTTGAACTTGGATGGTGATAAAACTATGAGCATCACAGACCAAGGTGCTATGAAGATTAGTGTAGACAGCGGCATGGCAAAATACGATTACATTCTACCGGCTCAACAAAAATAATGAAAACAAACCTAACTGAAACACAAAAAGATTATGCAGTATTTTTACCTAGTATTAGCGGCTTTTATGGCACGTTTGTAGGTAAACAAAGATATGAAGATTATGTTGATCCTTCTCGTGTTCCAGCAGGTTTAGGCAATGTAGAAAGTCTTAATTTTTTAAATCCTAAAGACGGAGCATTCCATTACAAGTGGGCGCTCTATTCTGCTGGTCACGCAGATTTAGATACGACTAAATTTGTTGATAAAGAAGATATGGTGCGTAACCGTGATAGAGATAATTCATGGTTGCTAGGCGACTCAGGTGGTTTCCAAATTGCTAAAGGGTTGTGGCCCGGTGACTGGACTAGCGAAACTTGTCCACATGCAAATAAAAAACGTGAGCTTGTTGTAAACTGGATGGAAGAATACATGGACTACGGAATGATGCTTGATATTCCTACATGGACCTTCCAAAGTGCAAAAGCAAGTAAAGCAACTAACATAAAAAGTTATGATGATGCTGTAAAAGCTACTCATATTAATGCACGTTATTACATGAAACATAGACGTGGTAACTTTAAGGTATTAAACGTACTACAAGGCAGTAATCATACTAATGCCGATAGTTGGTATGAAGAATTCAAAGGTTATTGTGATCCAAAACAATATCCAGATACACACTTTAATGGCTGGGCAATGGGTGGTCAAAACATGTGTGATGTTCATTTGATTTTACGCAGACTTGTACACATGATACACGATGGATTACTTGAACAAGGGCTGCATGATGTAATGCACTTCTTGGGCACAAGTAAACTAGAATGGGCTGTGTTACTTACTGACATACAACGAGCTGTTCGCAAATATCATAATCCTAACTTTATGATTACATATGATTGTGCATCTCCTTTTCTTGCAACAGCAAACGGTCAAATTTATCATAACATTAGATTAGATCACAAAGGCAAATGGAGTTATATTATGAGTCCAGGTGCTGACGCTTTGAAATATGCTAGTGATACTAGAAGTTTTATAGACGCAGTACTACAAGATGGCTTATTACCTACATTTGAAGAATCTCCTGTTAGTCAACACTGCAAAATGAATGATATTTGCATTTATGCTCCAGGCGATAAAAACAAAGTTGGTACTATTAAAGTTGAAAAAGGTAAGCCAGAACTTGATAAACAAGGTAATCCTTTACTAGACGATAACGGAAATCCAATTATTATGCGTAAAGATAGCACAAGTTGGGATTCATTTAGTTATGCGCTACAAATGGGTCATAATGTTTGGATGCATATTGAAAGTACACAACGTGCAAACGAGCGTTATGATGCAGGAGAATATCCTTACATGATGGTATACGAACCAAGTATTAGACATGTGTTTAGAGATATTGTCAATGAAATCTTTGCACAAAAAGATCGTGAAAAAAGTCTTGCAGTTATTAACAAATATGGTGACGATAAATCGCTAAGTATTTGGACACACATTATTGGTACTAGATTGAAAGTTGGTAAGAAAACAATAACACCGGAAGCAAAAGCAGACGAATTATTTGATTGGGGTTGATATGAGTAACTTTACAGATGAAAAAGATAAACTAAAAAGCTACTTAGAAGAATTAAAACGAAAACACAAAAAATTACATGAACAAATTGATCAATATCACGGTATTGAAGTCACTCCAGAAATAAGAAAACTTAAAACACATAAACTTTTTATAAAAGATGAAATGCATAGAATTCAAACAAAACTTGAAAACTTAGGACATTACAAAAATGGACGAGCATGAAAAGAAAGTTAGATTAGAACATATTGATATGGCTTTAGAAGAACTTGATAAAATCATTGACACAATGAATAAAAAAGGCTATAGTAATGAAAAAATAAACGAGTTTAACAAACAACGTTGGAATCTTTGGAATGAAAGGTATAGGCTTAAACAATGAAACGAGATTATGATAGTGGTGTAACATCAGAAGGTGTAAACTTTTTTGTTGGTACTGAAGTAGAACACACACCGCAGTTTGGTAAGAAAACACTTTTTGTTGTAGGTGTACAAAACTTTGAAGAAATTGTAGAACACGCAGATAAAGCGGGTGTAGATCATATTTACTTGGGTGCTAATATGAGTTGGAGCAAGGACGAGTCTTGGGACGAAATGGTATTTCCATTGTTGAAAGACGGTTACTGGGTAACACTAGATTTTCCTGTGCAAGACATTGAATGGGTGCTAGAGTGCGGCTATACAGAATACAATCGCTTTATTCCAATGATTAGCGTAAAAATGCCTTACATTGATCTACTAGGTTACAATGCTTGTTTAAAAGTAGATGACAAGGATTTTGATGCTACTAATCCAGGTGTATGGGTACATCGTGTACATGATTTAAAAGATAAATCAAAGTTTACAGATTGGTCTAAATACACCACAGATGAAATTATCGCTTGACAATATGCAACAAGAACGTTATTATGAATATATGAAACGGCGCAACAGAGAAGAGGACGCTAAATTGAACGCATTAGAAAATGCAAAACGCAGTATTTGGGTAACTTTTACAAAAGAAGGTATCCACAAGTATCCAGCAGCACTGGAAGATCCAGCACTGGCAACAGGTGATGAATATGATGTAAGTTTCTTAGGTTATCCACATCGTCATATGTTCCATTTTAAAGTGCAAATTCAAGTTACACACAATGACCGTGACATTGAATTTATCCAGTTCAAACGATGGCTGGAATCATTGTATGCAGGAGACATCTTGCAACTAGATTACAAGAGCTGTGAAATGATTGCAGACGACTTGTACACACAAATTAACAGCAAATATCCCGGCCGGTTTGTTGTTATTGATGTCGCCGAAGATGGCGAAAACGGCTGTCAAATTGTATACCCAGCATAAAGGAAAAAGGTATAATGACTATCTCTAATCCGGTAGTAAATAAAATTTTTAACGATCTTGAGGAACTGCACGACTTCTGCAGAACTGAAGGTTATCCATTTAACCAAGCAGATTTGTATAAGAAAGATGCTCGTGTATGGCAGGCATTTCAAAAATACAAAAATTGGGTCCGTGCTAGAAATCGCACCAAAGGACGCAAATAATGCGTAAGCTGTTTTACATGGGCTTAGAGCCCTATGAAGGCAGGTACACATTACAACTTGAAGAATGGAGTAGGCGTGCGTTTCAACGCCGCTCCATTGATTGGGTTAATGTACCTGGTACAACTATTGACAATACAAAAGCAATTCAAGTAGGCCAAGTGTTAGATGCACATGGCCGTTCCTACTTTGCAATGTCGCAAATGATGAACTTGGTGCAAATGATGCGTAACGGTGAAGTTACAGGCGAAGATGTAGTTTTCTTTGAAGATATGTTCCAGCCTGGTATGGAATCGCTTCCGTATATTATGGATCAGATTCCCACTGAGCAACGTCCACAGGTTTGGATTCGTTGTTTAGCACAAGCAGTTGATCCAGATGACTTTGTGCATGTTTGGGGCATGGGCAAGTGGATGAGTTTGTATGAAGAAATGTGCAACGAGTTTGTTACTGGCGTACTAGCAAGTAATGAAGAAATGGTTGCACACATGAAGATTGCAAACTGGAAGGCTCCTATCTACAATGTTTCAGGTCTTGCATTTGATAAAACAGAAGTTGCTCTACGTGTTGGCGAGATCAACACTTGGGAAAAGCGTGACAATCGTGTGGTATTTGCAGCACGTTTTGATCAAGAAAAACAACCAGACTTTTATATGGATTTGATTGAAGAATGGTATGGTACACCAGGTACAGCAGACGTGGAGTTTTGCATTGTGCAAGGTGGCCCGCTACGCAGTAACAATCAAAAGTATATTGATCGTGCCCGCAAAATGGAAGAGCGTGGACAACTGGTAATTTATGAAAACTTGAAAAAGAATCATTACTATGATATTGTAAATCGTAGTAAAGTTTTGTTCAATTGTGCTTTGCAGGATTGGACAAGCAATACGGTAAGCGAAGCAGATGCATTAGGATGCAATGTGTTGTTTCCAGCGTATCGCAGTTTTCCAGAAATCTTTGCTAATGATCATACACGCATGTATGTGCCTTGGAGTGTTGAAGATGCAATGAACAAGTTAACGCCATTACTAAAAAGCGCACATAAAGACTTAGGTAAGATAAGCGATTGGACTAGTGCAACTATTGATCGTTATATTGATATTATGCAAGGTAACGGTGAACAATGGCGTAGAGATAGCAATCGTTATCGTGATTATGTTGCGGAGACAAAATATTGAGAGTATTGGTCACAGGTGCTACAGGTTATATTGGCAGTCATGTTTGTAAACTACTAAAAGAGCATGGACATCACGTTACTGCTTGGGATATAAATATTCATGGTGAATACAATGACATCATGGCATATTGTGACCATTATTCTTCTTATGATATAACTAAGTTTGTACATGGTGGCTTTGACGCCGTTGTACACTTAGCAGGACGCAGTGTAGTACCTGATAGTTTACGTGAACCTACAGAATATTATCGTGTAAACGTGATGGGTACTGCAAACTTGTTAGATCGTGTCGAAACACCACACATACTATTTGCAAGCACTAGTAGTGCTTGGGAAATGGCATCACCATATGCACGTAGCAAAGTGGCAGCAGAAGATGTAATTAAGGAGAAAGCCAATGGATACACTATCTTTAGATTTTTTAACGTATCTGGTACTGACGGGCATAATCGTCAACTGGGCGTTCCTACCCATCTTATTCGTGTTGCTGCTATGGTGGCTGCTGAAAAACTACCCAACATTAAGATCTTTGGTACGGACTATGATACTAGGGATGGTACTTGTATTCGTGATTATATTCATGTTGTTGATTTGGCTCGTGCCATTGTCAACGGAGTGGAACGAGGTCCAGCCAATACGGACTATGAGTGCCTTGGTAGCAACGTAGGTTATAGTGTACGAGAAGTAATCAGTACTATGGAGCAAGTTACTGGTAAAAAGTTAAATATCATTGAAGCAGAACGCAGAGAAGGCGATGCTGTTGCCAGTGTTGTAGACAACCTAAGTGATCTAGTTACACTGGAAAAAAGCATCGAAGATATGTGTTTGGATCAATACAAATTGGAAGTTGGTAAAAATGGATGAATTAGTAGCACAAAGTAAAGTTATTATTGAACATTTAGATAATGGCGACTTGATGAGTTGTTATAGTGTTTTTGAAGCTAATATTAGAAATATTCTAGATGACTTAGATCAAGATACAAAACTGGTACAACTTTGGCAAACTCAAAGAGGATATGTCGATGATGAAGACTGGGCCTCAGTTATGGAAAATATTGAAAACATTCGAGCAGTTGTAAATGCGTGATCACAACAACGATACTATTACAATTACAACTGATGATTTGGATAAATCAGGCGTAACAATTCAAGGTCATTATTATGGAAATACTATTGATATAGGCACTATATCAACAAGCACACTTGAATACAATGGAATTGATGATTTAGTTTCGCTTGATGATTTTTCGATTACACTAAATGATCCTGTTGAGTTTGAAGATCGTATGCCCGATGTTGCCAAGATAGAAGACATGTGCAATGATTATCCAGCACTAGCAAAAGCATATGAAAATTTTAAAACTATGTATGCTATGGTGCATCAAGACTGGAAAGGTCGACAAGAGGATGACCCACTTCCATTTTAACATAGAACCTGTATGGAATATGGAACGCTATCGTGCGTTAGACTATAAACTAGACCATCATAAAGATACAAATTTAATACAAAAATATTTAGATGCAGGGCATAGTGCAGAGGCTATGACCCTGTATAACTATTTTGAACCAAATCCTATGCCACCAAGTATAGAATATATTTGCAGTTATTTTCCTACACTTAAAAACATTTCAATTGCAGTCAACCTATTTAAGCCAGGACAATATTTGCCTGTACATACAGATCTATATGGTGCATATAAAAAATATCATGGTTTGACAAACGAAACAATTTATAGATATATTGTTATGCTAGAAGATGGTGTAGAAGGACAAATGTCTGTAATTGGAAACAGAGTTTACACCATGTGGAAAGCAGGACAAATATACGGCTGGCAAGATGATGAAAAACACACATTTTATAACTTGAGTACAAAGGATAGATATGCAGTCCAAATTACAGGCACATAACCGATACGACCAAGTTTTAGAAAAACTTTTCATTATATCAATTAACAACAATACCAAGTTTGTAGATAAAGAATACAACTTATTACAAAGTATTGACCATGCTGTAGGTATACATCAAGTTTATACTCACGGATATTTAAAAACTTTTAAAAAAAATTATATTGTAATACACGATATGGGAACTATAGACTATATTGAAAATTATTTTTTGAATAGTTATGAACGCAAATCATGTAACAATAAAGGTTTGTACATTTTTTTAACGGAACAAATATTACACACACATATTCCAGAACAAAAAATAATGTTAGATGGTGATAGCAATTTACCTAATATTTCTATAGATTGGCAACAATCACAACACGATAAAATTTGGTCTCCTGAATTATCAAGTATTAATGAATTTGTAAAAAATAATCAATTAACAAATGTTTTTGTTTGTATTAGTGCAGAAGATAAACATGGAATTTATGCGGGCAAATATAATTTTAACATACTTCGTAATGACGCTTATGTAAACGCAATAGCAACTTTTTTAGACAAAAATAAATCTCCAACCCAATTTTTTTCTAGTGATAAAATAGATACACATTTTTGGTGTGGTAATTGGGGATATAGACCGCACAGACACATTGTTACTGCTTTTGCTAGTAGCTTAGACACCTTGTATAGTTGGGGATATACAGATAGTAAACTTAATTTAGCAAATCATCTATGGTTTGATCCTAAAAAATTTAAGTACAAAAAAGAATTACTACAATCGCTAAAACAATTACAACCAAACTCAATTGACATAGATACAGGGCAAACTGAAATCACAGGCACATTATTTGATGTAATGCTTAGACCCGAGTCTGAATACGAAGGTCCTGATTTAAAAAATTATTCAAGTAAAGAATTATTTTCAAATACATTTTGCAGTATTATTAACAGCAGTACATTTGGTGAACCATTTGCAGTATATGACGAAAAACCTTTAAATGCTATTATAAATTTTAGACCATTTATACTAGTTGGTCCAGCAGGCAGTTTAGAATTAATGAAAAAGGACGGTTTTAAAACATTTAGTGATTTTTGGAACGAAAGTTACGACAACGAATATAACCATCAAACAAGATTAGAAAAAATATTTGATTTGCTATTAGAAATTGACTCTTGGAGTATTGAAAAATGTAAGCAAATGCACAAAGATATGTATAATATATTAATTCATAATTACAACAGAATAGGTAAAGATTTACATGAAATGCGCAGCACTTTATAATCATACAAATATACGTGGTGGTAATCGTGTGTATCCTTGTTGTCGTTACAAGGAAAGTGTAATGCACTTTGATGGCAATGTTGGTAAAATTATGCATAGTTATATGTATAATAAATTACGTGCAGATATGGAAGATGATTGGTTGCCGGGCTGTGGTAAATGCAAACACGAAGAAGAACTAGGGGTAGAAAGTTTAAGACAACGGTTTAATTCTCGTTATCAAATGAGCAAACCTACACTGGATTATTTGGAAGTAGGGTTTGATAACATATGTGATTTAACTTGTGATGGTTGCTGGGAGGAATGGAGCAGCAGCTGGTGGGCTAAAAAGAATCCCGACCTGCCACACAAACAGGGAATTACCAGCACAGAAGAATTTACACATATACCCAACACTATAAATCGTGTGGTGTTTTTAGGTGGCGAACCACTTATGACAAATAGACACAGACGTTTTTTACAAACATTTGACAATTTAGAAAATCTATCTGTGGAATATTTTACAAATGGTATGCACAAATTACAAGAAGAAGATTACCAAGTTTTAAGCAAATGCAAACATGTACACTTTACAATCAGCATAGACGGTATAGGTGTTTTGAATGAACAGGTGCGTAGCGGTAGTGTTTGGAGCAGAGTGGTCAAAACATTAGATGAAATAGCAGATGTATTTGATTATACAATACACAGCGTAGTGCATAAAAATAATTGGCACGGTTTACCAGAACTTGCAGAGTTTGCAAAAAAATATAAAAAATGGACAACAAATGTCTTGACATTTCCTAAAGAACTGGATATAATAACACTAGAGCAGTGTGATAAAGCAAAACTAGAAAAAATATTGGATACATATGATATACCAAACAGGCAATATATTAAGGCACACTTACAAGGAGAAGCATGATGGACATGCGCAGTTATGAAAATTGGAGAGAACACGGTGCTGATGAAAGTAGTGTAGAAGAAGTAACTTGGAATAATAACGATTTGCTTACACTACCTTGGGAAGCAACATATATGACAGACGAGATTCCAGAAGATAGTTCATGGGATACGTTTGCTACAAAAAATAAAAAAGCACTAGAAGCCATGTACAAACAATGGGGAGTACCTAAAGAAGGTAGTCTACATTATATGAGTATACGTCCAGAACTAACAAAAGGACTTGCTACATTTATTGCTCCGTATGCACATATGAAGTTCAATTACAACTTCCTAAAACTAACACCAGGGTGTAGTTTAATGTGGCACTTTGATACATATGCTACATTTGTAAAGTTCAATAATATCGATGAAGCAGATGCACATCATGTTTGTAGGACCGTTGTGATGATGGATGACTGGGATAGAGGTCAAGTACTACAAGTAGGTGACGAAGTTTACACAGGCTGGAGTGCAGGAGATACATATACTTGGAAGGGTGATACTTGGCACGGTATGGCTAATTTTGGTCCTACTAATATTGTTATTGCTCAAATAACATTCCTGGATGAAGATGACAAATATTCCCAATGATAAGCGTGATATGGATTTTGGCAGTGCTTTTGCTATACAAGATCCAGAAACAATGCGTTTATTAAGAAAACATTATAACTTTATTGATCTCAATAATGACAGCATTATTGATGAATTTCTGCATGAATACGATACTTGGATTAAATCAGGTACACTAAATGTGTTTACTGGATTAGAAGATTTTGGTTACAAATGTTATAGTAATGGTACTACAGAAGCATTTGATAAATTTTATATGCGCAATGCTAAACGTAGATTCCGATGCTATAAAGGCGAATATATGTATCATAGATTAGCGTGGAGAGACAAGTTTGTTTGGGCATATATTGAAGACGAACCGCTTCACAATGCAGATGCAGTAGTTATTAGTTTACCATTTGCGGATACAGGTGACAAACACGACAAGTATCACGATCTAATGCGTGAATGTAGTGAACTAGGAATACCAGTATTAGTAGATTGTGCATATTACGGTGCTTGTAGGCATATACACATAGACTTAGCGTATCCTTGTATTACAGACGTTACGTTTAGTTTGAGCAAAACATTTCCAGTTGCTTACGCCCGTATAGGTATGCGATATACTAAAGTAGATGACGACGATACAATGTTTGTGTATCACAAAATAAACTACAATAACAAAATAGGTGCATTACTTGGTTTAGAATATTTTGACAACTTTTCACCCGATTACATACCAAACAAATATATTGACAAACAAGCAGATTTCTGTAATACTATAGGAGTTAGTATTAGTAAAACCGTGCTATTTGGTATTGATTACAATAATAAGTTTCCGCAATACAACAGAGGCGGACGTACAAATAGACTGAGTTTTCATAAACAATATATTAAAGGATTAGATATTGCCGGTACAAAGTAATAACGATTGGGATCCATTAGAAGAGATTATTATCGGCACAGCAGACAATTGTGTGCATCCTACTATGAATATTAGTACACATAGTTTTATCTATGGTGGTGAACAATATGAAGATATCAAACACTTTAACGGGCAACCTATTGAACAATGGATTGTCGATGAAGCAAACGAAGATTTAGATGGGTTAGAAAAGTGCTTAAAAGATTTAGGTGTTAAAACTAGACGTCCAAAAAGCATCGATCATAACCAAAAGTTTAGCACACCAGAATGGACTACTACAGGATGGTATACTTTCTGTCCAAGAGATTTGTTGTTGCCTTTAGACAATATGATTGTAGAATGTCCTAGCCCAATGCGAGCAAGATATTTTGAAACTAGAGCATACTATGACCATTTATATGAATGGATGAAAGAAGGTACACAATGGATTTGTGCGCCTAAACCTATTTTAACTGATGATAACTATCAATTGGAGGACCGTAGTGAAGCAACCCTTGTTAACAAAGAAATTATTTTTGATGCTCCTAATATCGTTCGTCTTGGTAGGGATCTTCTCTGCCAAGTTAGCAATAGTGGCAACCAACTTGGTTTTGAATGGTTACGTACTATTTTAGAGCCAAAAGGCTATCGTATCCACGTAGCAGAAAAATATTATAGTTTTGCACACTTTGATAGCACCGTATTGCCACTGCGGCCTGGACTAGTGTTGTTTAATGCAGGACGCCTAAGCGAGGATTGGTATCCACCTATTTTTAAAGACTGGGACAAGATTTGGGTAGGTGAAGAAGATCTACACGTTCCGCCAGCAAACACAGGTGTTGCTCCTTGCTCACCTTATATTGGATTAAACTTTTTGAGTGTTAATCCAGAACTTGTTATTGTTGATGAAAAGCAAGAAGCACTTAGACGTATACTAGGCAAACATGGTATTGATACAATAGGCCTTCCAATGCGTCAAGCACGTAGCATGAGCGGAGGGTTTCATTGTGCTACACTAGACACTAAGCGCAAAGGCAGTTTGGAGGATTATTTTGCAACATAGTATAGAACAATGGATTGAACGTATAAATGCAATGAAAGATATGTGTATTCAAGCACATAGATTGCGTAATCAATACAGCGAACAAGTTGAAGAAACATACAACTATGCACAAGTAAAAGATATACTAGAGCAAGTGCAATCAATGGCCGCCGGTATTGCAAATGAAAAAATAACCGAAATTAAAACAGAAATGGATGAATGGAAAAAATGAAACGCAAACATTATACTTGGGACGATGTACATAAATGTGCTCACAAACTAGCACTGGAAATGTACAAAACTGGATTCAAACCAGATTATATTGTAGGACTCAACAGAGGCGGTCTGCCTATCAGTGTTGTGTTAAGCCATTTATTAGACTGCGACCATTATGCGCTAGATGTACGGTTACGTGATAACAAAGGAGAAACTGGACCTGAATCTAACTGCTGGATGGCAGAAGATGCGTTTGGGTATGTATCTCAAATTGATAGAGATGATGTTTGGAGTAAATCTACTAGCGATACTGCTAAGAAAAAGAAAATTTTAATTGTAGATGATATCAACGATACTGGTGCTACATTTAAATGGATTAAAGAAGATTGGCAAGCAGGTTGTTTACCAGATAGTCCAAACTGGGATACCATTTGGAATCAAAATGTTCGCTTTGCTGTAATGTGTGAAAAAACACATACCGAGTTTGATGGGGTTGACTATGTATGGCAAACCATAGATACAGGTGAAGAAGATACATGGATTGTGTTTCCATGGGAATATGATTAAGGAGATAACATGAGTTGTACATGTGGAAGATCGCCAACAGGACGTTGTGTAGGTTGGCATAGTTTAACAGAGGAGCAATACCTTGAGAAAAAAGCCGAATATGAAAAAAGACAAGCACTAAAGGAGAAAAAGGAATGAAAGAACAACTAGTAAAAGCAGCACGTATGCACGCCGAAGGTGAGCTCGAAAGAGCAAAAACAAATATTATGGTTTACATGAACCAAAGTGTAGGTATTGGCGAACACAGCGATATCGTCGAAGCAATTCAAGAAGAACTTGATAAAATGGCAGCGGCAGAAGATCGTATCGAAATGCTGAGAAAATATTTTGAGGGTTAAAAACCATAGTTAACCTATTGACAAATAATCTAAATAATGTTACTATAAACAATAGACATCCTCGTCTATAACTCGGAGAATAAAATGACAGAAGAAGTAAAAGGACTTAATACTGACAATGTTGAGCCTGTAAAGATTAGTCAAGTAGTACGTGAAAGACTACAAAAAAACGGTGTTCGTTTTTATGCAAATGACAATATTAGTGAACATATTAGTGAATTTGAATTACAAGAGATTCAAAACGAATTAAAATACAAGTTCCAAGATGTACTAGATACACTTATTATTGATACAGAAAACGATCCAAACAGCATGGATACTGCAAATCGTTTGGCGAAGATGTATATTCATGAATTGATGCGTGGAAGGTATTATCCGCAGCCTAATGCAACTGCATTTCCTAATCATACAGATGATGCGTATGATGGTATGCTTGTTGTGCGTAGCGAACTTAAAAGTGTTTGTTCGCATCACCATCAACCAGTTACAGGTGTAGCATATATTGGTATTCTTGCTGCTGATAAACTTATTGGATTAAGCAAGTATACACGTATTGCACAATGGTGTGCTAGACGTGGCACACTACAAGAAGAACTTGCAATGGATATCTGTAAAGAAATAATGAAAGTTACAGGTGCTAAAGATTGTGGTGTTTATATTCAAGCAACACACGGTTGCTGTGAAAATAGAGGCATTATGGCACATAGTAGTTTAACACAAACAAGTGTACTAAAAGGTGCGTTTAAAACTGATCCTGGTACAAAGAAAGAATTTTTTGATAACATTAAATTACAACAGGAGTTTGCACCGCGATGAAACTAAGATATAGTGAAGCATTTTATAGTGTGCAAGGCGAAGGCAAATTTGTAGGAGTACCTAGTGTATTCCTACGCACCTTTGGTTGTAACTTTCGTTGTATGAATTTTGGTGTGGATAAAAGTGTTGGCAGTCGTTGGGAGCAACACGCAAAAGGTCAACGCTACAACGCAGAAGTAAAACAACTGCTAGATGACGGTGTTCATGAAACTACAAAAGAGTTTAATGATTTGCCTATTGTGCATACAGGCTGCGATACATATGCAAGTATCTATCCAGAATTTAAACACTTCAATATGCTTAAAAGCGTAGATGAAGTTGTAGAACACTTGTTGAGTTTGTTGCCGGAAGGCAAATGGACTATGGATAATGGACAAGATGTTCATCTTATCCTTACAGGCGGCGAGCCATTACTTGCTTGGCAACGGTTGTATGTCGAGCTGTTTGAACACCCAGGTATGCAGGATCTAAAAAATGTCACAATCGAAACCAACACTACACAGCATCTACACGATGACTTCTACAACTATCTCAATGGTCACGAAAGAATTCAGCTCACTTTTAGCTGTTCTCCCAAACTATCCGTATCGGGCGAGTCTTGGGATGATGCTATTAAGCCTGATGTTGCTCGTGAGTATTCCCTTGTTGATGGCAGCAATATGTATTTTAAGTTTGTTGTTGCTGATCAGAGTGATGTTGACGAAGTTGGTAGAGCAGTTGATACCTATCGTAAAGCGGGCGTGGATGTTCCTGTATATCTCATGCCGCTTGGGGGTAGGTCGGAAGAATACACTCTCAACGTACAAGAGGTGGCGAACCTCTGTATGGAACGAGGGTGGAGGTTCTCGCCAAGACTCCACATTAGCCTATTCG